>OKSA01001186.1_pt1 | contig 24519 bp, 20 predicted proteins | sample 1601181 | NCBI WGS metagenome assembly OKSA01 (sample SAMEA3541538, study PRJEB24748) | human gut metagenome | biome: human gut; feature: human-associated habitat; material: faeces | place: China | collected 2012
CGAGCTTGAACAGAGTGAAAGCCAGCGCCTTTAGACGCTGGCCGGTAACCCTTGGACTTAAAGACTACCTATGAAGTTGTTGTACACTTCAATGAAAATGCGACTGAAACAATGCAAGATAGTAAAAAACATACTTACATATTATATAGGAGCTATAAAACAGGGATATTGATTTGGCAATGAGATCATTATCAGTATTAAACTAAAAATAATGTACAAAATAGCTTGCGAATGATATAATTTAAATATGAAAGATATTGACGTTTTTTTTTGTATAGTGGTTAGAAAAACTTATGCAGTTAGAAGGAAAGGAGAATTAAAGATGATTACAAAGAGCTTCGAAAGAAAATTAGAAAAACTTGGTGCATTTGAAATTAGCTTTGATATGTTGAAATTATCAGAAAAGAATGAGAAACATTTGAAATTTTTGAATGCAGGAAGAGGAAATCCTAATTGGATTAATACCTTGGGAAGATTAGCTTTTGCAAGACTGATGGAATTTGGCGTGTCAGAATGCAAAAGAACTCTAGATAAAGGATATTTAGCTGGATATGTTGACTCCAATGGAATTGAGGAGAGGTACAATGCTTTTTTAAATCGTGACGATGAGGTGGATGTATTTCTTAAAAAGATCGTGGAGTATAGCGTAGACCATCTAGATTTAGATAAGAAAAGCCTTATTTTGGAGCTTACAAATGGCATTATAGGAAATAATTATCCGGTTCCTAGCCGTTGTTTGGAGAATACGGAGCACATCATCAATGCATTTCTTCAAAGCATTCTATATGGGAAGGCTAATTTAAGAAAAAATACTAAGGTATTTCCAGTAGAAGGCGGTACGGCTGCAATTGTTTATATATTTGATTCCTTAAAGCATAATGGACTACTTAATGATGGAGACCGCATTGCAATCAACACACCGGTCTTTACTCCTTATATTCAGATTCCGAGACTATCAAATTTTGATTTAGCAGAGGTCTATCTTCAAGCAAGGGAAGAAAATCAGTGGCATATTCCAGATTCTGAATTTGAAAAGCTTTTGGACCCTTCTGTCAAGGCATTTTTCTTAGTGAATCCATCAAATCCGGGTTCTCGTAGTCTTACAGATGAGACTTTGGAACAGTTAAGAAAGGTAGTTGTAAAGCGTCCGGATCTTATTATTATAACAGATGATGTATACGGTACTTTTGTAAATGGCTTCCGTACTGTTTATTCCGTTTGCCCAAGAAACACTATTTTGGTTTATTCGTATTCAAAGCTTTATGGTGTTACAGGATGGAGACTCGGAGTTATAGCAATTAATGAAGATAATGTTTTTGATGAACTGATTAAGAAGCTTCCTGAGAAGAAGAAAAAAGAACTAGAAAGCGATTATTCTATCGTTACATTTAATCCTTCGGAAATGGGCTTTGTTGAAAGGATATGTGCAGACAGCAGATCTATTGGATTGTATCATACAAGCGGGCTATCTACACCACAGCAGATTATGATGGTTCTTTTCTCTATGACCCATTTGGTTCTTGAAAATGAAAAGGATCAATACATTGAAGCTTGTAAAGAAATTACAGCGATTCGTTACCACAATTTAATGTCTACATTAGGCTTACCTGAGGATAACAGTGATTCCAATGCTAAATATTATACACTGATTGACATATATCAACTTGCAGAGACAAATTATGATAAGAACTTCGCAACATGGCTTAGAAATGAATTTGAGGAAATAGATTTTCTTTTACATCTAGCAAAGGAAGATGGTGTTGTGTTGATGGAAGGAGTTGGTTTTGGAGCAACTCCTGGTACAGTTAGAATTTCAGAAGCAAACCTAGAGGACAATGATTATAAGGAAATAGCAAACCGTATTATATCACTTTTGAAAGAATATTACGAAAAGTACACAAAAGAGAAATAAAAGCTATAGTATGGAGGAATTTAAAATGAATATAGGTTTAATATCACATGAAGTGTTGGAAACAGCACAACGTATTACGGTAACAGGCTTCTCTGATATAGCCCATTATTTGATTGCTAATCCGGTCATTTCTATCTTTATATGTCTTGCACTTGGATATTTTATTGGAAAGGTAAAGATAAAATCCTTTACGGTAGGTGCCACTGTAGGAACTTTGTTGGTAGGACTTCTCATTTCCCTAATATTGAAGGGGGCAGGAACTTACGAAATTGACGGAACGGTGAAGACAATCTTTTTCTCACTGTTTATTTTTACTATCGGATATGAGGTTGGACCTTCATTCTTCGCAAGTTTAAAAAGATCTGGCCTTAAAATTATTGTCCTATCCATATTCTTCGCCGTGGTGGCTTTTGCAGTTTCGATTGTTTTGTTTAAGACTTTTGATATTGGAGCTGGAGAAGCTGGCGGAATTTTGGCAGGTAGTCTTACACAGTCAGCAATCTTAGGAACAGCGGATTCTACTATGAAGGGTATGCTTTCAGGAACAGAACTAAAAACGGCTGAAAGTCAAATGGCAGTTGCTTATGCACTTACCTATGTTTTTGGAACGATTGGGGTAGTTGTGTTTTTGAGAAATGGTGCATCGAAGCTAATTGGTGCAAATTTGACAGATACAGTTAAGAAGAAAATTGAGCAAACAAATTTCCATGAGTCTTCTTCGGAAAACACTGTGGTTGGAAATATTAAAGCACGTGCATTTCGCTTAGAAAAAGGTGCAGAACTTATTGGCAAAACAATCGGTTCCGTTGAAGAACAGTACGATGATTCTCTTACAATAATTCAGATTCTTCGAGATGGTAAAAAGGTGAATCTTGCACCGGATGTGCAGCTTCTTGAGAAGGATACAGTTATGATTATAGGACTTCTTGATGCAGTATTAAATTTTGAAGCTTCTGGCATGGAGGAAACTAATGATTCAGAAGCTCTTAGGCTAGATGTTGTAAAGCAAGAAATAGTTTTAACTAACAATTTCTCTCTAGATGTTATAAAGAATCTTTCAGAAAATGGAATCGTCATTTCAGAAAGGATGAGAGATAACGATATTCTCCCTGAAGAGGAGGAGTTAAAGGCTCTTGATCACCTGACATTGGTGGGATCAAAAGCTGCTATTTCTAAGGCTGTAAAGAAACTTGGGTATGTGAAGGATACAGGAACTGAGACAGATATATCTTTTATCAGCATCGGGCTTGTAGTTGGTTTATTAATAGGTGCAATCAGCTTCGTTGTATCCAAAATTCCGATTACACTTGGATCTGGTGGAGGAGCTTTAATTGGAGGACTTCTGTTCGGATATTATCAAGATAGACATTCTAACTATGGACTGATGCCGAAAGCAACCCGATGGTTTTGTAAGAGTGTTGGATTAAATCTCTTTATAGCCATTGTGGGACTTACTTCTGGAGCTTCCTTCATATCTGCATTGCAATCTATGGGCTTAAAGGTACTATTAATTGGTATTTTGGTAACCATTTTGCCTCATATTGCTTCCGTTTACTTTGGAAGATTTGTGTTAAAGTTGGATGCTGTAGATATCATTGGTGCTCTATGTGGTGCTGGAACGTGTACAGCAGCACTTAACGGAGTTGTGGAGGAATGTGATTCAAGTATTTTTGCTATAGCATATACACCAGGATATGCAATGGGAAATATTTTACTTACAGTCTTAGGTCCTCTTGTAGTAGCAATATGCATACATTAGTTATTTGAGTAGATAAGATAGATAGATTCATACATTTATTTTAATGAAAAGTGTAAAGTAAAAATACTTTACACTTTTTTCTTAAAATGCTTGACTTTTTATAAACCATGGTTTATCATATTACTTATGTAAAGTGTAAGACCTTTACAGATAGGAGGCAGTATGGATATTCAAAAGATGGTAGAAATCGAAATACTGTATAGTCAATACGGTCCCTTGTTGACAGACAAGCAAAGGGACATCTTGTCTATGTACTATGAAGAGGACTACTCACTAGGAGAGATCAGTAATATACTAGGGACATCCAGGCAGTCAATATTTGATTCCTTGAAGAGGTCGGAGAAGTCTCTAAGAGACTATGAGGCCAAGCTAGGTATGGTAAAAAAGTTCAAGAATATAGATGAAGAGATTAACAAGCTAGCTGATAAGGTAGAAAACTTAGGCAAGAAAAGTGGTAACCTTGAGGAATCAAGTCAGCTTATAGAATTAATTGACAAGATTAGGGAGTTGATATAATGATATTTGAAGGATTATCAGATAAACTTCAAAACGCATTTGGAAAACTTAGGTCTAAGGGAAAACTGACTGAGGCTGACGTTAAGACAGCCATGAGAGAAGTTAAGATGGCCCTTTTGGAGGCAGATGTTAACTTCAAGGTTGTAAAGGACTTTGTGAAGGTTGTACAAGAGCGTTGTGTAGGCGAAGAGGTATTGAAGAGCTTGACACCAGGTCAGATGGTGGTAAAGATTGTAAATGAAGAACTTACAGCCCTTATGGGGGATGTACAGAGCAAGCTTACATATTCATCACAGCCACCAACTGTTATAATGATGGTTGGTCTACAGGGTGCAGGTAAGACTACAACTTCTGGTAAGCTGGGTGGTTACCTGAAAAAGGATGGTAAGTCACCACTACTAGTTGCCTGTGACGTTTACAGGCCGGCAGCCATTAAGCAGTTGCAGGTTGTAGGTGAGAAGCTAGACCTACCAGTATTTGCCATGGGAGACCAGGTTTCACCGGTGGAGATATCCAAGAAGGCTCTTGAGCATGCTAAAAGCCACTCAAATGATGTGGTTATTATAGATACAGCAGGTAGACTACATGTAGATGAAGTCTTGATGCAGGAATTAAAAGATATAAAGACTCAGGTAAACCCTCAGGAAATACTCTTGGTTGTTGACTCTATGACGGGTCAGGATGCCGTAAATGTTTCTGAGAACTTCAATGAAATACTTGGTATTGACGGGGTAGTTTTAACTAAGCTAGACGGTGATACCAGGGGTGGTGCGGCTTTATCAATAAGGGCTGTAACACAAAAGCCTATCAAGTTTATTGGTATGGGAGAAAAGCTTGATAACTTGGAACCTTTCTATCCAGATAGGATGGCCTCTAGAATACTTGGTATGGGAGACGTACTAAGTTTGATAGAAAAGGCTGAATCAGCCCTTGATATGGAAAAGGCCAAGGAGTTAGGTCAGAAGTTAAAGAAAAATGAAATGGACTTTGAAGACTTCTTGATGCAGCTAGAACAGGTTCAAAACCTGGGCCCACTAGACAAGCTTTTAGAATTGGTGCCTGGTATGGGCAACATAAAGGGTCAGATAGGTGACCTGGACAGCAAGGGCAAGGAAATAAATAGGACTAAGGCTATTATCCAGTCTATGACCCTGGAGGAGAGAAGGAATCCACAGATACTGAATGCTTCTAGGAAAAAGAGAATAGCAAGGGGGAGTGGTACTAGTGTCCAGGATGTAAATAGACTGATTAAGCAGTTTAATGAAATGAAAAAAATGATGAAGATGTTCCAGTCAAGTGGAATGATGGGCAAGATGAAGAAGGGTGGTTTCCCTGGTATGCCTAAGTTACCTTTTTAGGTCAGCAGATTCATTGTTTGAAAATAAATTATATTAATATTAAATTTTTGGAGGTATTTTGAAATGGCAGTTAAGATAAGATTAAGAAGAATGGGTACTCATAAGAAACCTTTTTACAGAGTAATAGTAGCAGATGCTAGATCGCCGAGAAACGGTAGATTTATTGAAGAAATAGGATACTATAACCCATTAACAGAACCTAAGCAGGTTAAGATTGACGAAGAAAAGGCAATCAAGTGGTTGGTAACAGGTGCACAGCCTACTGAAGTTGTTAAGAAGTTATTCGTATCAAACGGAATAATTGAAAAGTTTGAAGCAGCTAAAGAATCTAAGTAAATTTTGGTGGAGACGAGAATATGAAACAACTAGTAGAAGGAATAGCAAGAGCTCTTGTTGACAATCCTGACAAAGTGCTAGTCGAAGAAATTGTGGACGGCAAGGAAGTCCTACTTAAATTGACGGTTGATGACTCAGATATGGGTAAGGTAATCGGCAAGAAGGGTAGAATTGCTAAATCAATAAGAACTGTATTAAAATCAGTGTCCAACAAGAAGAAAGTAAATGTAACATTAGAAATAGTAGAGGATTAGGCTTGCCTAATCCTTTTTTGCTAAAAAATAAATTTTCTTAGCGACTTAGAGACTAGGCTTATTCAAACAAGAAAGCCTTAATAATAATGCTAGGAGGTAATTAAGTGACTGATAAACTGGAATATTTTAAGCTAGGTAAGATAGTAACTACCAGGGGCTTAAAAGGAGAAATTAAAATATACCCCCATACAGACAAGATAGATAGGTTTAAGGACCTGGAATACTTTTTTATAGGTAATGATAGGGAAAAAAAGTACCTTGTAGAAAGAGCTGTAACTGCATCCAACAATTCTATAGTTGTTAAGTTGAAAGGTTATGACACTATTGAATCAGTTCAGTCCCTGATTGGCAAGTTTATATTTGTTGATAGGGAGATGTCATATCAATTGGACGAGGATGAATTTTTTATAGCGGATATGATAGGTATGGATGTAGAGACTATCGAGGGTCAAAAAATTGGAAAATTAGTCGATGTTCTGCAGTATGCAGCAAATGACGTATATGTAGTTAAGGGAGAGGATTCAAAGGAATACCTTATTCCTGCAACATACGAAATTGTGCCGGATATTGACACAGAAAACAGGTTGATGAAGATCAAGCCTATACCGGGACTACTGGACTAATGAGGATACATGTGATGACACTTTTTCCTGATATATTTGCTGCATATATAGGAGAAAGCATGATAAAAAAAGCAATAGACAATGGAATTTTAGAAGTTTATTTATATAATATCCGGGATTTTTCAGAAAACAAGCATAGGAAGGTCGATGACTATCCATTTGGTGGTGGGGCAGGTATGGTGATGACACCCCAGCCCATTATTTCAACGTATGAGCATATAATCAAGACTCATAATATTGATAAGCCAAGGGTTATATACCTATCGCCCAAGGGTAGGATATTTAACCAGGAGATGGCCAAGGACTTTTCACACTCTGAGGACTGTATCCTTCTGTGTGGCCACTATGAGGGCATAGACCAGAGGGTTATAGATATGATTGTTACCGAGGAAATATCTATCGGTGACTATGTACTTACAGGGGGAGAGCTCCCCGCCCTGACCATGATTGATGCCATATCTAGGTTGATACCAGGTGTTTTAAACAGGAATGAGAGCTTTGAAGATGAAAGTTTGGAGAATAACCTACTTGAGTATCCCCAGTATACTAGGCCCAGGGACTTTAGGGGGGCGGAGGTGCCGCCTGTCTTAGTGTCAGGCAATCATGGTAACATAGACAAGTGGAGACTTGAAGAGTCTAAGAAGATAACGAAGGATAGGAGGCCAGATTTATGGGACAAGTACCAGGCCTCTCACAGGGAAGATAATAAAAAAAAGAGACGAACTCGAAAGGTGGATTAGTATGGAAAATAGAAAAAGAGTTAAGGCGATAGGCATAGAGACCTTTGTCTTTCTGACGATATTTATTGGAGGATTTTCTTGGTTAGGTAGTGTTATGGGAGTAGGTCCAATGTTTAAGACCATGATGGCCACAGCCCACGACCTCCTGCTTAATACAGTATTTTTAATAATGGCAATGGCAGTCCTAGCAGGTGCTGTCAGCAGTTTACTATCAGAATTCGGGGCTATAGCCTTGATCAACAAGATATTTGCACCTTTGATGAAGCCAATATGGGGTCTACCAGGTGCTAGTATTACAGGTGTTGTCGCTACATACCTGTCTGATAATCCAGCAATTATACCATTTGCCAAGGATAAGACATTTACACAGTACTTTAAGAAATACCAGGTACCAGCCCTTTGTAATATAGGTACAGCCTTTGGTATGGGACTGATTGTTACTACTTTCATGATAGCCCAGGGTAAGGAATATATAGCTCCAGCCCTTATAGGTAACTTAGGAGCTATAATAGGTTCTATAATAAGTGTAAGATTGATGTTAAGACAGACTAAGAAGTACTATGGTGACCAGGCTATGGAGCCATATGATGAAAGTATGACTAGTGGAGATATGGAAGACCAGGGCGAATTCAGACTTGTGAGAGAAGGAAACTTATTCCAGAGGATTCTGGACTCCTTGCTAGAAGGTGGTAAGAATGGTGTTGAAATGGGCGTTGCAGTTATACCAGGTGTTTTAATAGTTTGTACACTAGTTATGATGCTAACTTTTGGACCAGGTGAAAATGGGTATACAGGTGGTGCTTACGAGGGTGTAAAGCTTCTTCCATATATAGGCCAGAAGATAAGTTTTATACTTGAACCTCTATTTGGATTTAAGTCACCAGAAGCTATAGCCTTCCCAATAACAGCCCTAGGAGCAGTTGGAGCAGCTATATCTCTAGTACCAGAATTTATAAAGAATGGGGCAATAGCACCAAACGATATAGCAGTATTTACAGCTATGGGTATGTGCTGGTCAGGTTACTTGAGTACTCATATAGGTATGATGGATGCCTTAAAGTCTAGGGACCTAGCAGGCAAGGCGATTCTTGCCCATACAGTAGGTGGCCTATGCGCAGGTATATTTGCCCATATAATATTTATGTTAATAGTTCACTAAAAGACGATTTATTAAAACTTAATTAGACATAAGAAAAAGGCTATGCTGAAAATCTAAGATTTGGAGCATAGCCTTTGTTTTATCATTTGGCTTTTAATGAGCCATTTTTAGTTTTCCTGGTGAATCCTACTTAACAAGGGCCTTGTGGAATTTCTTTTTACCCTTCTTAATGATTACACCTTCCTTAAGGTCATCTAGGCTGATTGTTAGGTTAAGGTCTTCTACCTTCTTGTCAGCAATAGTCAGACCGCCCTGCTGAATCAGTCTTCTAACTTCACTCCTAGATGGAACCAGGTCACATTCCAACATAAGGTCAGTGACATTTATTGCACCGTCTATCAGCTTTGCCGGGTCAATTTCAGTAGTTGGCATATTAGAATCATCTGCACCGCCAGCAAAAAGGGCCTTAGATGCTTCCTGAGCCTTCTTAGCATCTTCTTCAGAGTGGACAAGTCTAGTCATTTCAAAGGCAAGTAGCTCCTTTGCCTCATTTAGCTTGGCACCTTCCCAGGCTTCCATAGGCTTGATTTCTTCAAGTGATAGGAAAGTTAGCTTCTTGATGAAGTTGATAACGTCAGCATCATCTACATTTCTCCAGTACTGGTAGAAGTCAAATGGAGAAGTCTTGTTAGGGTCAAGCCATACAGCTCCACCAGCAGTTTTACCCATCTTTGTTCCGTCAGCCTTAGTCAATAGAGGTATTGTCATGGCATGGGCATCCTTACCTAATTTTCTACGGATTAATTCGGTACCACCAAGTAGGTTAGACCACTGATCGTTACCACCTAGCTGGATATTACATCCGTACTCTTTGTATAGGTGATAGAAGTCATATGACTGCATTACCATGTAGTTGAACTCAAGGAATGACAGCCCCTTTTCCATCCTGTTCTTGTAGCATTCAGCCCTTAACATGTTGTTTACAGAGAAATGTGGGCCAACTTCTCTTAACATATCTATGTAGTTTAGTTTAAGTAGCCAATCTGCATTGTTGACCATTATAGCCTTGTCATCGCTGAAGTCTATAAACTTAGACATCTGAACCTTGAAACAGTCACAGTTGTGCTGGATAGTTTCTGGTGTCATCATAGTACGCATATCAGTACGGCCTGAAGGGTCTCCAATATAGCCAGTACCTCCACCAACTAGGACTACTGGTTTGTTGCCAGCCAACTGTAGCCTTCTCATCATAGATAAGGCCATGAAATGACCAACGTGTAGTGAATCTGCTGTAGGGTCAAATCCTAGGTAGAATACTGCCTTACCAGTATTTACTAGATTTCTTATTTCTTCTTCGTTAGTTATTTGGGCTATTAAGCCACGTGCTTGTAGTTCTTCAAAAACTCCCATTAGTACACCTCTTTCTAAAAATATATTATTTCTAAACTAAATAAGTATATAATTTTGTAATAAGTCCACATATATTATACACTATATAAATACAAATTTAAAGTGGGGCAAATTATAAAAGGCTTCCTACACCTATGTAAGAAGCCTTAATTATCTGTTTATATTAGGGCTCCTTTATTATCATCGGAAACAGAGCCACTAGAATTTGCTATGTGACCCTTTAAATCTTATAATAATAAACGTAACCAAAAATTGCTATATTTAACTTGCTTGTCGAATTGTCTATACTGTTTCTTTTCATTTTGGTTACCTCCCTTAAAATTTTATTAGTAATTGTAACACTTATTAGTGGTATTTGTCAATACAATTCCTAATATTTACAACAGTAATAAATTAAAAGTGTGGTAAATGAAGTTGTAAAAATTTAATAATAAAATTAGAATTATGAAGATTATAGTAATTTAAGTTTACTTTAGAAATAAGTTTAAAAGTTGATTAAAAGATTAAAATATGATTTGTGTACAAAATAACATTAAAAATTTAGATAGTTATTTCAAGTGAATAAAATATAAATACAAAAAATTAGAAGAATAAATATGAAGCTCTATTAAATGACAGAATATAGAAAAAGTGATAGAATTAGATTGATAGGTAATAGAATAAGCATAAATTGTAAGTTGGTTAGATAATATTAGTTTTTAGTTAATTTGTTACTGACAAATTGATTAATGAGGAGAAGGAGTATAGAATGGAAAATGTAAAAATAGAGAAGAACTTAATTGAATATATAGATTCTGAAAGAGGGATACCCACTTCTTTAGGTAAGTTAGAATTTACTAACAAGGATAAAATTGGGCAAGGAGGTAATGGACTGGTTTATTCTGCAAAGATAAACAATAAGAAAATTGCTATTAAATTTTTAATTTCTGATTTAGAACGAAAAAACGTTAGGTTTAAGTCAGAATACTTTAATACTAATTATGTTAGAAATGAATTATGCAATACTGTCAACATGATACACTATGGTGAACTTGAAATACAAGATGTGGTAGTAATTCCATATATAATAATGTCTTTATATTCGGGAAATTTAAAAAAATACAGAAATACAAAATATGTAATTGAAGAAAAAGAATTTAAAAGGTTATTTGTATTTCTACTTAAAACATTAGATTCAATTCATAGGAAAGGTATTATACATCGTGATATTAAGCCTGAGAATATTTTGGTTGATAGAAATGAAAAGTTTGTTTTATCTGATTTTGGAATAGCACATTATGTTAGAGAAAATTTCTTAATCGATAATAAAACGAGAAAAAGCGAACGTTTAGCAAATATTGAATTCTCAGCACCTGAGCAGATTAATAATAGCAAATATGATGTGACAGAAGCTGCGGATATATACTCTATGGCTCAAATTATGTATTGGTTTATTTTTGGAACTGTTAACAAAGGAACAGGAGCAGAGCTTATATCAGAAAAATACGGATGGGATAATGCAAATATTTACGATAGTATTATAAGTAGATCTCTCAGAAATAATCCGTTAGAGCGTTTTCAATCAATACAGGAGATAATTGACTTTTATAAACATGAAAAAAATCAAGTGAAAGAGATAGATCCATTCGATGATATGTATAAATTTCAAAAAGCAATATTATCGGTTGTTCCCGAATTTTATAATAAAGCATTTGCTATCACAGATAAAAGACTAATGTGCGAATTATTTAACAGTATTTTTTCTGAAAAATATAATCAACCTATCCAATTTAATACGGGAGAAGCGTGCAACTCAATATCTTCAATATATAAATTAGATAATAATGATTTTCTTATGGGTACAAGACAGTTAAATATTCGAAGGATATGGGGATTGATTACAGATAATATTTATGATGATATTATACTAATGGAAATAGACGAATCATTACCATATATAATTGAAGATGAGGAGTATCAAGTTGTTGCCGTTATCAATAATGAGGATATTGTTCCTTATGAAAAAATTTCAAGCGGTTTTATTAGATATAAAGGTGAGGTGCAAAAAGTTTCAGATTTAAATGTTCAAGAGCGCTATGTTAGATATGATTATAAAGCAATAGCTATTGCCCCATTTCACAACTGCACCGTATTTGTGAAAAATAATTCTTTTTTAAAAAAGTTACAAATGTTGGAAGAACTTAAAGAAGACGATATATATGAATTAAAAAATAAAATAAATTGGAATATAACAGAGGATGTTTGTATGAGATTGTAAAATAATTATTTTTAAAGTACAATTTATAAAAATAAAATTCAATTATTAATATGAAATAGAAGTCGATAGTGAAGTACTCCTTCTTAATGTAAGACAAGCTATAATAAATTGTAATATATAAGGAAGATTTTCTTATATAGGACTTATATAATTTATCATAATAACATAATCTATAATAAAAAATCTTACAAATACAATAAAAAATATTAAAAGTATTGACAATACTATTATCTAAGGGTATAATGTAATGGTTATTGAGTACGGGCGTACCTCTTTTACAAAGGTCAAGTATTTATGTACGTCTATGATATTAGGAGGAAGAAATGAACGAATTAATTAAGGCTATAGAAGCCGCACAGGTAAAATCAGATGTTCCTAATTTTGGACCAGGGGACACAGTAAGAGTACATGTTAAAATCGTCGAAGGTAAGAGAGAAAGAATCCAGGTATTCGAAGGTCTTGTTATCAAGAGACAGGGCGGAGGAATCAGAGAAACTTTCACTGTTAGAAAGATATCTTTCGGTGTAGGTGTTGAAAGAACATTCCCAGTTCATTCACCAAAGATTGAAAAGATTGAAGTTACAAGATTTGGTAAGGTTAGAAGAGCTAAGATCAACTATATCAGAGGTAGAGTTGGTAAGGCTGCTAAGATCAAAGAAGCTAGAGGCAAAAGAAAATAATCTAGCATATACAATTATGTATATTAGTAAATTAGGGTGTCTCAGGATGCCCTTTTTTAGTGTAAAAGAGCCTGGAGGCAAGGTGCCTTAGGGATTGATATATATGAGGGCTTTATTTTAGCCCAGCTGTGACAGTCCAGTCGCAGGAAGGAGGAAGCATGAGTTACAATGATGAATATTTGAGGGATGACAACCTGAATATAAACTGGTATCCGGGCCATATGAAAAAGACCAGGGAGCTGGTACAGAATAATTTAAAGCTGGTAGATGTGGTAATAGAGCTTTTAGATGCAAGGATACCACTTAGCAGTAAGAACCCTGACATAGATAGGTTGGTGGGTGATAAGCCTAGGATAGTCCTGTTAAATAAGGCAGACATGTGTGAGAAGCCTGCTATAGATGCCTGGGTGACCTACTTTGCCAAGGAGGGTGTAAAGGCAATACCTATAAATGCCATGACTGGTACAGGTGTTAACAAGGTAATATCTGAGTGTAAGGCAGTTACCAGGTCTATGATGGAAGGTTTGGCTGAGAAGGGCAGGAGAGAGAGGGCTATCAGGATTATGATAGTTGGTGTACCCAATGTGGGCAAGTCTTCCCTAATCAACAAGCTATCTGGTAGAAGGTCAACTCAGACTGGTGATAGGCCAGGTGTTACCAAGGGTAAGCAGTGGGTCAAGATCAGGGGTGACATGGAGCTTTTAGATACCCCGGGTATACTTTGGCCAAAGTTTGAAGACCAGGAAGTTGCCTTAAATCTTGCCTTTACAAGGGCTATAAAGGATGAAATCCTAGATGTTGAAACACTTGGTTTGAGGTTGATTGAAAGGCTTATGGAAATAGCCCCAGACCTTTTGATGGAGAGATATAAGCTAGAATCTATTGGTCCACAGGGGATTGATACCATGGAAGCCATAGGCAGGAAGAGGGGATTTATACTAGGAAATAGGGAACTTGACTATACCAGGATAGCAACTACAGTCCTGAATGAGTTTAGGGAAGGTAAGATAGGTAAGATAGTACTTGAAATGCCTTCAATCTAATTTGATTGATTTTCTCGGTGCTTGACTTAAAAATAAATAAAAAATATAATTACTATAGGAAACTTATTATAGATAATCCACCGATAGAAAAGTTATCGAATGGGAGGAGTTTAGATGAATAAATTAGTAAATAAGGCCTCTAATTGGTTGGAAATAAATTTGGATAATTTGGAATACAACTTTAAGGGGATAAAAAATAAGATACCTGAGGGCACAAAGATGTGCATGGTCATAAAGTCAAATGCCTATGGTCATGGAGCGGTTCAAATAGCAAGGTTCTATGAAGAATTAGGGGCTGACTTTTTTGCTGTAGCCAGGTTAAATGAAGCCATGGAGTTAAGGGATCATGGAATTACCACACCTATTTTAAACCTTGGTTATACCAATCCATTGACTATAGAAGATTCTATTAGAAACAATGTATCTATGACTGTATTTGACCTTGAATTGGCTCAAGAGATTGACAAGGTGGCTAGGAAAATTGGCATTAAGGCCAAGATACACCTAAAATTAGATACTGGTATGTCTAGGCTAGGCTACGTAGTCCTTGATGACAAGTTAGATGAGATTGCAGATGAGATAAAGCAGATAAGCCAGTTTGAGGGCATAATATTAGAGGGTATGTATACCCACTTTGCAACAGCTGATGCTAGAAATAAGGAATTTGAAAATCTACAGACACATAGGTTTTCCGAAATGGTTGACAAGGTCAAAGCCATGGGTGTGAATATTGAATATATCCACTGTTCTAACAGTGCAGAAATCTTGGACTGTGACGAAAAGTATGATATGGTTAGGCCAGGTATAATCCAGTATGGTATATACCCCTCAAATGAGGTGAGCTATTCTATAGACATCAAGCCAGTCATGACTTTTAAGGCCAAGGTATCAAATGTCAAGGTATTGGATGCAGGTACATCTATCAGCTATGGAAGAATTTATTTTACAACTGTAAGGGAAAAGATTATAAGCATTGCAGCTGGTTATGCAGATGGTTTTTTAAGGGGGAGGAGAAATCCCTACGTATATATAAATGGGGTAAAGTGCTCTATAGTTGGTAGGATATGTATGGACCAGTGCATGGTTAGGGTACCAATGGATATGGATGTAAAGGTCAATGATGATGTAGTTATCTTTGGTGATGACCTAGTTTCTGTTGATGATGTTGCCAGGGGATGTGATACCATAGCCCATGAGGTCATGTGTATGATGAGCAGGCGTGTACCTAGGGTTTACTATAGGCATGGAGAAATAGTATCTATAGTTGACTACTTATGAAGATAAGTAATGGGTCGGCAATATATATGTCGTTGACTGAAATAAGGAGCTTTGTATGTTAAAAGATTTAGACCTGAGTGAAATTAGTAAATTAAAAACAAAGGAAATAAAGGACCTGGCAGAGAGTCTTCCTCAGGAGGAATACTCGGACTTTATAGAGATTTTTTCTGCTGATGAGAGAAAGTCAGTCCAGTCTATATGTGAAAAACTGAAAAAGGCCCTGACCAGAAAGCAGGCAGAGGAAGAAAGGCTAGACCTCCTAAACTACTACGAAAACGAGTGCTATAAAAATGGAGCAGTCTTTGTAGCCGGCCTTGACGAAGTTGGAAGGGGTCCCTTGGCAGGACCGGTAGTGGCAGCAGTAGTTGTCTTAAAACCAAATGCCAGGATAGAGGGCATAAACGACTCCAAAAAGTTGTCGGAGGAAAAGAGGGAGGCCTTATACGATATTATAATAAATGAGGCTATAGACTATGGCATAGGTATGGCAGATAACTTTGAGATAGATGAACATAATATCTTAAATGCTACCTATATAGCCATGAGGAGGGCCTTAGAAAAACTAGGAGTTGAAGTGGATTGTCTCCTTAATGATGCAGTAAGGATACCTGGGGTCGATATTCCCCAGATGCCTATTATAAAGGGGGATGCCAAGTCTATATCCATAGCAGCGGCCAGTATAGTAGCCAAGGTTACCAGGGATAGGATGATGGTTGATTATGACAAGGAATACCCAGGTTATGGATTTGCTTCAAATAAGGGCTATGGTACCAGAGACCACTACCAAGGCCTAGAAAAATTTGGTAGGACCAAGATACATAGGAATAGCTTTTTAAAGAATCTTTAAGGGTTAATTTTTATGTGTATTAATATGGAGGTATGGATATGGAATACAAGGAAATGCTGGATAAGGCAAGAGAAAAGTATAATGGATCATGCAAGGTCTGTAGGGTCTGTGATGGTGTGGCCTGTCGTGGCCAGGTTCCAGGTATGGGTGGTAAGGGCACAGGTAAGGCCTTTATAGAAAATGTTGAAGCCCTAGACAGGATTAAACTTAATATGAGAGTTATCCATAAGGTGGCTGAACCGGATATGTCTATAGACCTATTTGGAAAGAAGCTAGACCTACCTGTGATGGCAGCACCTATAACGGGTACAATCCTTAATATGGGTGGACTTGTCACAGAAAAGGAATATATAGACCCTGTAGTTGAAGGCTGTAAGAATATGGGTACTTATGCCATGGTAGGAGATACAGCAGTACCACAAATACTTTTAGACAATCTTGAGGTAATGGAAAAGTATGATGGGGCTGGTATTGTATTTATCAAGCCATGGGAAAATGGAAATATAATAGAAAAAATCAAAAAAGCAGAGAAGGCTGGGGCAATAGCGGTTGGTGTTGACCTGGATGCATGTGGTCTAGTTACACTTAAGCTACATGGTACACCTGTCTATGCTAAGAATACAGAAGAAATAAGAGAACTTGTTGATTCAACAAACCTACCTTTTATATTAAAGGGAATAATGACTCCTGATGAGGCCCTTATGGCAGTTGAGGCTGGTGTTTATGGTATAGTTGTTTCTAACCATGGTGGAAGGGTCCAGGATTATACTCCGGGAACTGCAGATGTATTACCTGAAATAGCCAAGGCTGTAGATGGAAGGATTAAAGTATTTGTAGATGGGGGTATCAGGACAGGTGTGGATGTCTTAAAGATGTTGGCCCTGGGTGCTGATGCCTGTCTTATAGGTAGGCCCTTTATAACAGCTTCCTTTGGTGGTCAGACTCAAGGTGTTGAAATGTATATTTCAAGACTAAAGGCAGATCTAGAGGCAGCTATGGTATTAACGGGTTGCCAGGACCTTGCTTCTATAGATGATAGGATAATATATAAGTAAGAATATAGCAATAAGGATATTAATAAGAATATATTAATAAGTATAATATAGACTGGTAGTTGACCAAAAACCACCAGTCTTTTTTTTGCATAAAATAAGGCTGACAAAGGGTTAATGTATGATTTATATAAGGGGCATAGGTAGATAAAAGTAGATAACAATATATAACAGGTTGAGATCAGTTTAATTATAATGATAAATTTGGTCTTTATTTATTTTCAAAATAGTACATAAGACTATAGGTCTAATTAGGCTTATGGAGGTTTTATGAATAATTACGAGATTGGAATGATAGGAGAAGAAGCAGTAGCCCTTTATCTTGAAAGAATAGGCTGTAGGATAGTGGACAGGAACTACAGGACCAAGAGGGGTGAAATAGACATAATTTTTGTTGAGAATGAAGTTTTAGTTTTTGGTGAGGTGAAGACCAGGAATAGTACATACTTTGGCAATCCTGCCCAGGCGGTTGATTCAAAGAAGATGGCCAGGATTATTTGTCTTGCCAAAAATTACCTTTCCTCAAAGGGCAGCTTGGATTACCCAGTAAGGTTTGATGTATTTGAAGTATATTTCAAAGAAAAAAAGATAAAGCATATAAGGAATGCATATACTATAGGAGGTAATATATGATTAACAAGATCAAGTCAGGTATGGTCATGGGGGTAGATGGTCTAATAGTTGACATAGAAGTAGATATATCCAAGGGTATGCCCTATTTTAGTGTGGTTGGCCTAGCAGGCACAGAGGTTAAAGAGTCAAAGGAGAGGGTTAGGTCGGCAATTATAAATAGCGGTTATGACTTCCCCCTAAATAGGTTGGTCATAAACCTGTCACCAGCAGATGTCAAAAAGGATGGGTCTTACCTAGACCTTGGTATATGTGTAGGCATATTGAGGGGCAAGGTTAAAAAATCAGATGACTACCTGGCTGAGTCCGGCTTTTTAGGAGAATTGTCCTTAGATGGCAAGATCAAAAACATGAGGGGGATCCTGTCTATAGTAATCAGGATGAGGAAAGAAGGGATTAAGAGGGTTTTTATACCCATAAGCAATTACCCTGAGTGCAGGGAGATAGAGGGTATGGAAGTTATAGGTCTAGACAGCGTTAAAGAGTGTATAAAAATCCTTAATATGGCACCTGATCAAATGGAATACTATTTGGCTAGTAAGTACATTAACCTGTATGGAGATAAAAACAAAGAACATAATAAGGAAGATAAAGAAGATAAAGAAGATAAAAATGAAGATAAAGAAACTGAAGTGCCTGTAGGCAAACCTAGAATTATGGAGGATGACTTTTATAACATAAGGGGAAATATAATAGCCAAGAGGGCTGCCATGATAGCAGTTGCAGGGGGACACAATATGCTTATGATAGGACCTCCAGGTACCGGTAAAACAATGATAGCAAGATCCATCAAGACCATATTGCCCAGGCCCAGTATCAAGGAAGAATTAGAAATAACCCAGATATACAGTGCGGCAGGACTCCTAAAAGAGGGGGAGGGGATAAAAAAAGTCAGACCCTTTAGGCAACCCCACCATACTGCTACCAAGATATCCATTATAGGGGGTGGTGTCAAGGCCAGCATGGGGGAGATTACCCTTGCCCATAGGGGGGTCTTATTTTTGGACGAAGTAGCTGAGTTTTCCAAGCAAATACTAGAAGCCCTAAGGCAGCCAATTGAAGATTCTATGGTAAATATTTCAAGAATCAACTACAGTGTGACCTATCCAGCTGCCTTTCAATTGATAGTATCCATGAACCCATGTCCATGTGGCTACTACAAGAGTCATAAGGAGTGCACGTGTAGACAGTACGAAATAGACAAGTACTTAAGCAAGATATCCGGACCTATACTTGATAGGATGGATGTCTTTTGCGAGGTGGGAAAGGTTGATTTTGAAGACTTTGACGATAGGTCGCAGAGGATGACTTCTAGAGAAATCTTAGAAGTAATCGAGTCTGCAAGGAATATTCAAGCAGATAGATTTAAAGACAGAGACTTCTATGTAAATTCTCAAATGACAAGTGAAGATATAGAAAAATACTGTTATCTAGACCAAGATTCGTCCATGATGGCGTCAAGGATATATAAAAAGTATGGTTTAAGTAATAGGTCCTATACCAGACTCTTGAAGTTGGCTAGGACTATAGCAGACCTTGAAGCTAGGGAGACTATATCTAGCAAGGATCTCTTAGAGGCTTTTTCCTATAGGAAGGCCTATTACAAGTACTTTAATCGCTAGATGAAACAAGGAAAATATAAATTTTACAGTGGGACCTTATTGCTAGATGTATGTATAGAAGTTGTAGGTATATTTATAGGATTTATAGTAGGTGAATTTGATTTGGAGGATAAGTGATGGATAATTTTTTTATATGGGCCAAGGAAGTTATTGGAATAGGTCCTAGGAATATGAAGCTTTTCTATGAAGAAAACAAGGACGGCTTAGAGGAAATATTTATGGATGTAGATTTCAAGGGATCGATTGGAGAATCAGTTAGCCAGACGAGACTTATGGATTCTGCCAGTCAAATAGGGTCAAGAGACTTTATAGGTTGGATTTTAGACCTTGGTCAGACCCACTTTTCTAAAAAAATCATGGATAAGATTAGCAAGTATGGATACGATCAAGCCCTTATAGATGAAATAAAAAATAATGTTAGGATAAACAAGGCTTCATATGTATGCTATGATTCAGAAGACTATCCTGACTTATTGAGAAATGTATATGACCCACCCTATATCCTTTATTACTATGGGGATATAAGTGTGGCAAATGCCTATCCTCTGTTATCAGTTGTAGGAGCCCGCAAATCTACAGACTATGGAAAAAATGCCAGCAAGTACCTGGTCAAGGACCTATCAGAAGCTGGTATAGGCATAGTAAGTGGTTTGGCTCTAGGTATAGATTCTCATGCCCACAGGTATTGTATGGAGGGTGGGTCTCCTACCATAGCCGTGATGGGGACTTCTATAGATAATATATATCCCAGGTCAAATACCAACCTATTTAAGGAAATATTAGACCAAGGCGGCCTTATTTTATCAGAAACTGGACCAGGCGGCCAAACCTTTAGGGCTAATTTTGCCATGAGAAACAGGATTATAGCTGGACTATCCAGGGGAACCCTGGTAATTGAGGCTGGTAAAAAGAGCGGGTCACTTATAACTGCCACTTACGGACTGGATAATGGCAGGGAGGTCTACCTGGTGCCAGGAAGTATTTTTTCAGACCTATCATATGGTTGTAATGAAATGATAAGTAGGGGTGGAAAAATCGTACTGAGTAGCAAGGATATACTAGAAGATTATGAAGTTTTTTATTCTTTTGATTCCTTAAATAACAAAAAAAATAAGAAAAATACTGGTAATAATGACTCTGTTTGTGATAATATTAGAAATGATAAGTTAAAAAGGCAACAATTTTCTGAACAAGAGCGGGCTATTTTGAAGCTTTTATCCGAAAAGGGGGCCTTAGAAATTGACAAAATTTCTCTCTATCTTAATATTGAGATAGGAGATGTCATATTTTGTGTCAATAATTTATCTATGATGGATTATATTTTTGAGGTGGGTATCAATACCTACCAATTAAATAGGGTCCTTATAATATAAAAAATGGAGGTGTTGTTTGTGCCAAAAGCTTTAGTAATAGTTGAGTCTCCAGCAAAGGCAAAGACTATCGAAAAATTTCTAGGCAAAAACCACTATGTTGTAAAGGCATCTGTAGGACATATAAGAGATTTACCCAAGAGCAGGTTGGGGGTTGATATAGATAATAATTTTGAACCCGAGTATATAAATATTAGGGGTAAGGGACCTGTAATAAAGGACCTTAAAAAAGAGGCTAAGAAGGCCTCAAAGATCTATCTGGCAACCGACCCCGATAGAGAGGGGGAGGCAATCTCCTGGCACCTATCCTATATACTTGATATAGATCCTGAGAGCCAATGTAGGATAGAATTTAATGAAATAACTAAGGATACAATAAAGAAGGCTATAAAGAAGCCTAGGCAGATAAATATAGATTTGGTTGATGCCCAACAAGCCAGAAGGGTTCTGGACAGGTTATTGGGTTACCAGATAAGCCCAATCTTGTGGCAGAAGATCAGGAGGGGCCTAAGTGCTGGTAGGGTCCAGTCGGTTACAACCAAGTTGGTATGCGATAGGGAGACAGAAATTGAAAATTTTGTGCCTGTTGAATACTGGTCCTTGGATTTGATTTCAGAGGTGGATGGATGTCCAGTTGAATTTTCTTTTTATGGTATAGATGGAAAAAAACTTGACCTAAATAATGAAGACCAGGTCAATGAGATAATTGACAAGATAAAGGGATCTAGTCTTCTTGTTAAGAAGATAGATACAAGGACTAGGAAGAGGGCTGCAGTTAAACCATTTACCACTTCTGTATTACAGCAGGAGGCTGTAAATAGGCTGGGCTTTACTACCAGGAAAACAATGAAGATAGCCCAGGAGTTATATGAAGGAGTAAATGTAAAGGGTGAAGGCAGCCTTGGTTTGATTTCTTATATCAGGACTGATTCGCAGAGATTGTCTGAAGAGGCCAAGTCTTCTGCCAAAGACTTTATATTGAATTCCTATGGACAGAAGTACCATTCAGAAACTAAGGACAAGAAGTCCAAGTCTAAGACCAATTCCCAGGACGCCCATGAGGCTATCAGACCTACGTCCGTTTATAGGCATCCAGAAGATATAAAGGCTTCTTTATCAAATGACCAATACAAGTTGTACAACCTAATATGGAAGAGGTTTGTGGCAAGCCAGATGGCAGATGCCCTATATGAAAGTATGAGTATAGAGGCAGAAATTGGCCAATATACTTTTAAGGCATCTGGGTCAAAACAGGTTTTTGATGGTTTTACTAGGGTCTATGATTACTATGATAGGGAAGACAAGATTCTTCCTGAAATCAAACTCAATGATAAGTTGGGACTTAAGGAGATTGATCCAGAGCAGCATTTTACCCAGCCACCTGCCAGGTATACAGAGGCAAGTCTGGTAAAGACACTGGAAGAACTGGGTATTGGTAGACCTTCAACATATGCACCTACTATAGGAACCATCCTGACTAGGGAGTATGTGGAAAAAGAGGGACCAGCGATAAAGCCGACTGAACTGGGAAAGATAGTTACAGAGATACTAGAAGAAAACTTCGAGATGTTGACTGATGTAGACTATACTGCCCAAATGGAATCTAGACTTGATAAGATTGAAGATGGTCTTGAAAACTGGAAAGATGTGGTTTCAGAATCATATGCTCCACTGGCATCATCCATCAAAGAAGCTATTGAAAATATAGAAAAAATTAATATGGATATAGAGACCGATGAAGTCTGTGAAGTCTGTGGGTCTAATATGGTAATCAAGCATGGTAGGTTTGGCAAGTTTATGGCTTGTAAGAACTATCCGGAGTGTAAGAATACCAAGCCTATAGTAGACAAGGTAGGGGTCAAGTGTCCAAAGTGTGGAGATGGGGATATAATCATAAGGAAGTCTAAGAGAGGCAGGGTCTTCTATGGTTGTAGCAATTATCCTGACTGCGATTTTGTAGAATGGAACAAACCTACAGGCCAGGTATGTCCTGACTGTGGATCCCACATGGTTGAGAAGGTAACTAAGAAGGAAAGCAGGTCAATCTGTTCGAACAAGGATTGTATAAGCAATCAGAAGCCTAAGAAGGGCAAGGACAAATAGGTTAATACCTAATATGATAAGACTAATAATATAAGGGAAAAATCAAAAAATTATTAGAATATAATGAAAATTATAAAAAAGTGAGTATTTAGAATATCAGAAATATATTATACAAAGTTGAATACATTGAAATAGCGTATCTAAAACTTTTAAGACTAAATGTTATTATATGCTTTAGATACGCTGTATTTTGCTTCAAGGGACAAGCGAGGGACAAACTATAAAATATCTAGGGTCTTAAAGTAGTCTTGTTCTTGTTGTTTCATTTTACTTGTTACCTTGATGTATATATTAAGAGTTGTCTTGTCATCCTGATGGCCTAGTCGAGCTTGTATATAGTTAAGTGGCACACCTTGTTCAGCCAATAGCGAAGCACAAGTTTTCCTAAATAGGTGGGTCTTAGGACTAAAGTTATTCTTACTCAAAATATATCTAGCTGTTGGAAGTAAGTAGGGCTTGCCATTTTGATTACAAAATAGAAAATCACTACTCACACCATAAATTCTTTTTAAAAACTGGGCTTCTTTTTTTATTTGAATTACCCGACGATTTATACCTAAGTCGTCAATAGTTTTTTCAGTTTTAGGCGTGTTAATCGACCCGTTAAACGAACGCTTATAAATATGGACTATTTGTCTGTCGTCGTCAATGTCATTATCCGATAAGGCTGTTATTTCACTCCAACGCTTACCTAGTAGAGTTTGGGTCTCTAATATTAATCTTAACATTCGACTATTAAAGTCCTTGTTATTCGACAAGGTGTTAAATATTCCTGTCAACTCCTCACGTTCGTAGTAGTCCTTATTGTCCTGGTCGCTAATTACTTCATCCAGTGTTTTACGTTTCTTAACATCACGTTTGATAAATCTAGCTAGATCACGTTCAATTAATTCACTCTCATAAGCCCATCTAAGTATTATTTTAATTGTTGTTTTATTGCTGTCATTTTCCATACGACAGTTAATGTATGTTGTTGTTAAATTGCTTACTAGTGTATTTTCTCCAATTAATCTTACCACCTTACCAACTAATTTACATCTGACGAGATAGGTAGAGTCAATTTTTAAATACTCTTTGGCAGATGTTAAATATAAATTAGCTAACTGACTAAAGGTTAATTGAGTGGTAGGAGAATATCTCTTATTTAAAATATTGTCTATTTTGCTATTTAATTCTTTCTGGGCCAGCTTTTCTATATGACGATTATTTTTTTCGTAAGTAACCGTTACAGATTTCCACTTGTCAGTAAGTGGGTCTTTATATTTTTCGCGATATTTATATTTGCCATTTTTTAGTTTTTCGATATTCATAATTTATAACTCCTCTCTATGTCGTTTTGACGTGATGTACGCCATTATTAGCGTTTTTACGCTACTACTTGATAAAGTAATCAAGAATAACTATAAAACGCCGTATAGACCCCTTTAAATCGATTTTATCGCTATTGCTGTATATTTAGTTCCCTACATATCCAAAATAATAATTACGTGTGAAGTTGGGTGTAGTTTTGAATTATCCATTCTCAATGAGAACAACAGAGGTACTATATTCAAAAAGTTGAACATAACAAAATAACAAAAACTTTTCCAACTCTTATATATATTTATTTTTATATATATTTTTTCTTATA
>OKSA01001191.1_pt1 | contig 24468 bp, 17 predicted proteins | sample 1601181 | NCBI WGS metagenome assembly OKSA01 (sample SAMEA3541538, study PRJEB24748) | human gut metagenome | biome: human gut; feature: human-associated habitat; material: faeces | place: China | collected 2012
GGTGATGTGCAGCGGTTTCCCGTGGACAAGACACGCTGCGATCTTGCGCCGTGCGACTTTGTAAATCTCCTGCACGGTAGAGCGGGAAATATCCATTTGCGCGGCACATTGCTCGTGGGTTTGCTGCTCCAGGTCAACCAGCCGGATGACCTCGTACTCGTCCAGCGTCAGCAGGATCGGCTCGGTAGCCTTGCACCCGTTGGGGCAGAACGTATCGACCTGTGGTGCGCCACAAATCCGACGGCACCGTGGCGGTCTTGGCATGAACACGCCCCCCCCCCTTGTTTTCGGTATATACCGATTATAACGCTTTAGACAGGAAAAAGCAATATTCTTTTCAAAAGCCGCTACAATTTCTGCCCTCATATAGATGCTGACTGATATTCGGAGTTGAATGCTACCACTGTGCTGCCGGGAAAATGGAAGGTCACTCTGGAGGAATGAAGAAACTACATAACACGGTGCTGCAGGCCGTTATAGGACAGTTGGGTGTGATAAAATCGAACCTTGAAGGCCTTCTACCCACCGAAGATCAGCAAGGCCACGAGTGCATCACCGACGCGATTGGCAGCGTGAAAGATGCGATTGGGGATATTGAAGAAGCCATGGACTAAAGAAGGACAATACTTTCTCAGTCTACCCGCTTCGGCTTTGAGGTTAAGGCGCGGCAGGCTGCCGCGCCTTAACCTTAGTTATTATTATAGAAGTTGAACATATGATACGAGTTGACAACATGACCGATCAGCAGATTGTGGAGGCATATGCTGCGTACTTTGCCCGTAAGGCTCAGGAAGCCTATAACGACTATCAAAGCGAAGGCATGAAAAAGTACGACAATGCCTACCACAAATGCGCCGCCATCGCTGAGGCTCTTGAACGAGATGTCCAAAAGGCTGATGACCGACAGGCATACGGGGCGCTTAAATCGAAATTGATATGGCTGGCATCTTCGGCAAGCAATGCGATGCGAAAAGACGCCGCAGAGGACGCATTACTGAAATTTGCAAAGGAAGTCATAGCTGCTGCCCGGCTTTACGGATATGACGACAATGGTGAGGGCGAACTATAAACCGGGAAGAACGCTTCCGGGGCGTGGACGATGCAATGTATGTCGGAACTCTGCTCAGGCCGCTGCATTTTTGTGTAAGGCGTAGAATTTTCCCTCGCAGATGTGGTCTTACCGCCAGTCTCTTGTTTATCAATGCACAACCGCTGTAAATGCCGCGCATATGCTCCTCCCATATTTTGTATTGTCAAAATGACAGTCATGAGCTGTGCCGACAGTATTTACCTCTTGCGCATATAGAACTTATGTTCTATTATAATGTTTGAGAAAACTGAGAGGAGGACTGATAGATGGGACGGTATATTCTACACGTAGATATGAACGCATTTTATGCATCCGTGGAATGTCAGCGTCGCCCTGAACTGCGACAAAAGCCGGTGGCAGTCTGCGGTGATCCGGAGGCCCGTCACGGAATCGTCCTTACTGCCAACTATGTAGCAAAGCCACGAGGCGTCAAAACCGGCATGACCATCTGGCAGGCGAAGCAGCTTTGCCCCGATCTGGTGGTGCTGTCTGCCGATATGAGGGAGTATATCCGATTCAGTAAGATGGCTCGCGAGATTTACGAGAAATACACCGACCAGATCGAACCGTTTGGCCTTGATGAAAGCTGGTTGGATGTGACCGGCAGCGTCGGTCTGTTCGGTTCGGCCGTGAGTATTGCTGAAGAGATCAGCAAGCGGATCAAGTTTGAGTTGGGGATCACCGCCAGCATCGGCGTTTCCGACAATAAGATCACGGCGAAGCTGGGTAGTGACTATAAAAAGCCGGACGCCATCACCCGTATCGAGCGGGATAACTATAAAGAAATTGTCTATCCGCTGCCAGCATCCGATCTGCTCTATGTTGGTCCTGCCACAGAGCGCAAGCTGCGCGGCGTTGGGATTTATACCATCGGGCAGCTTGCCGAGGCGTCGCCGAAGCTTTTGGAATACAAGCTGGGGAAAATGGGGCTGGTGCTGCACACTTTCGCCAACGGGCTTGATGTATCGCCTGTACAGCGTAGTGATCATATCCGTGCCATAAAATCGGTAGGCAACAGCGCCACCACGCCGCGCGATCTGGTGAGCGACGATGATGTGCGTCTCATGCTGTATCTGTTGGCGGAAAGCGTCGCCTGCAGAATGCGGGAGCTGGCATCAAAGTGTACGGTGGTCGAAGTTGCTGTCCGGGATACGAAGCTGCATTGGTACTGCCGGCAAAAGAAACTGGCAGTTCCCACCTGCTCCAGTGCGGAGATCGCAGAAGTGGCGTTCGACCTGTTCCGTCGCAGCTATTCATGGATAGCGCCGATACGCAGCATCGGTGTGCGCGGCACCGATCTGGTAGATGCGACTATTGGTATACAAACGTCGCTTTTTGATAACGATAGGCGTCGGAGCGCGTGGGAACAAATCGATGTGACCATGGACAGGCTGCGGCAGCGATATGGCTATATGAGTGTGCGCCGCGCCATCACCATGTCTGACCCGGCATTGGGCTGCATCAATCCCAAGGATGACCATACCGTGCATCCGATAGGCTACTTCGCGGGATAGGGGGAATATCCATGGAACTTGAAAAGAAGTATGTGCCGGTGACGGTGCATTTTGACGCCAACGGGAAGATGCGTCCTATCGAGATTGAGTTTGACGAAATGCGCAGATATCATATCGACAAGATACTGGACGTGCGCCGCGCAGCCTGCCAAAGTGTAGGCGGCGTGGGAGAGAGATATACCTGCCGCATACGGGGCAGGGAGAGTTATCTCTGGTTTGAAAAAGGCCGCTGGTTCGTAGCAGCGAAGGATGGAAAATAAGAAGGAGGCTGCCGGCAACGCCGGCAGCCTCCCTTGCGTAGAGAAAACTATTTACCAATACTTGGGATACTTGCTGGTGCTCTGCTGTTTTTCGGCATACTGCCACCAGGGAACTTGGGTGGCGAAATCCGTCAGCTTATCCCAGAACTGATCGGCCAGCGTCCCCTTGTCCACGTAGACCGTGACAGTATAGGTTTTGCTGCTGCCATCCTCCATGGCGGCGGTGTAGGTCACGGCATTGGTGAAGTTCACCGTCTCACCGTTACCGGGCGTCAGAGACTTGACGCCGTTTGTGGTAATGACAGGAGTCAGCTTCGTTACATCCGTGCCGCGGGGCATGGTGATGGTAATGGTATTGGTGGTATTGTTCACCGCACCGGCCACGCCGTTGATGGAGAAGGCTGTGATGCCCGTGGAGGTCGTCGCGGCAGTCTCCCACTGACAACTGATGCTCACATTACCCTCAGGCATGGTAAAGCGGTTGTTAGTGATTTTCACTGTTTCGCCGCCAGCAACAGCCAGCGTGTAGGTCAGCGAATCCGCCACCATCTGATAACCGCTGTCGGGGGTTACGGTAACGATGATCTCATCGCCCGCGTTGGCCTTGGTGCGGTTGGGGGTGATGGTGCCGCCCTTGGGTGCCTTCACTGTAATAGTGTACGCTCCGGTATCCGGTACATCAATGCTGCCATAAGCGGGGATCTCGATCTTGAGAACCACGCTCCTGTTATTGGAGGCATCCACAACAACAATATAGATGTCGCGTGCGCCATCGCCCAAATTGCTAAGAGTGATGTTATTCACGCCTGTACTGGCTGTCCCCTTGTTGGAAGAAGCCAAAATCTCTTCCACCGTAGGCGCCGCCGCGCTGTGGTTGACAACCTTATAGAAGTAATTGCCTGCCACATTCGAGCTGAACTGTACGGCTGCGCCGCTATTGCTGATACGTGTGGCGGAACCGTTGGACAGGATAGGTTCCGTAGGTTCACCAGAGCCAGAATAGATCAGCTTAATGGTATAATCCTTGGTAGCTGTTCCTGCTGTTGCCTTGAACGTAACTTCTTCGCCTACCGGCATATAGCAGGAGATGTCACCCTTAGACCAATCGCCTTCATAGCTGCCGCCTCCGCCTTCCTGCTTTACCTTTACGCCAGCAGGTGTAACGATTTTTAGGTTCAAACCGGACAGTCCTTCAGGGATCTTGGCAACCGTCTCTGCCGACACGGTGTTGGGAATGGTGATCGTCCAATTGTCACCAGACGGAACGCCTTTTGCGACCAGACTGCCATCTGCACTCTTTACCAGTGCGACAGATATGATCGTCGGTGTGATCTCTGATGTGGACTCAAACTCTGCCGTTACCGTGACATTGCGCTTAGGCATCGTGAAAGTACCAACATTGCGGTCAGTCTTATCAGTGGTGACAGAAATGGCCTTCTGCTGTTCGTCCTTCACGATCCAGCTCTTCAGCGCGTAGCCGCTATCGGGAGCAGCGGTCAGCGTAACGGTCGTGTTCGGCTGTGCGGTCGAGTTGGAAGATGTGATCGTACCGCCTGTCACTTGCGTCAGCGTGATATCATGCCGAGCGTTATCTTCGGTCTTTTCTTCAAGCGTGACTTTGAGCGAATAAGAATAATACCATTCATCAACTATAAACGAGCCCGAAGCATTTGTTGTTACGAAGAACTGTCTTTCCATTTCAGTTTCCACGCGGTACGCAGTGATTTCCTTCAACACGTAATGCTCAGGATCTGTAGGTGTTACGATAAATTGACATACGTCACCCTTCTTCAGAATTTCTTTGCCAGAAGGTACGCTTTGCCCATTAACCGTAAAGGTAAACACTGCCATATCGCTATGGCTTTGCTTGTTCACAATTACCTGATAGCCCACGCTTATTAGCCGTTTTTTCATCACGGCATGAATCGTTATACCCTCTGCATTAGATGGCATCGTGAAGGTTACCGATGTATTCTTCTTATCTGCATCAGGAAACAGTGGATCCGCGTTTTCAACTCCGTTCTGCATAATCTCCCAATGATCAAAGAGATAATACTCGTCTACATCGCTGATTGCTACGGTAAGCTGCGCTCCGGGCTTGGCGGATGTAATATCACGGTTTCCATTAACGGTAACAACAGCTTTATCGCTATAATCCACATTGACCCTTACCGGAAGCGGTGTGATCTCGCTGGCCTCTTCAAAGGTGGCGGTGAACTGCGTGTCCTTCGTTCCTACTACGAACTGTACAGTCATCTGTGATTTCTGGGCTTCGGTCAAATACGATCCGCCCGTTTCTGTCCAGCCTTTGAATATATACCCGTCTTCGGGAATGGCGTACATAAGCAACGTCGTTCTCTCTTTATAGAGATTAGTGCTGCTTGTGGGGGTCAATTCAACCCTGCCCATCTGAGAGTCGTTGCTGGATGCCTTTATTTCCACATTATACAGTTCGTGAATGTTGCCAGTCACAACAATGTCCTGCCGAGCATAAAACGCCAAGTATGTAACTTCGCATGTTCTTCCATTGAGCAGCTCATTGACAGTCCTTTGGTCAATGATATCTGCCTCTGGGATATTCGACTCCAGACGCTCTAAGACATACCCGACTTTTGACTTGAATTTCTCGTTGAATCCCAAAAGCTTTACACATACTTTCTGGCCCTTCTCAACTCTGAAGACATTGTGATTATCATCAACTGCGGTGGCTCCTTTATCAGTGCCAAAGAACCCGCCAGCTACCAGATCATCAAAGCTCTTGTCATTCATGAGAACAACGTCAAACATTCTGTTAACAAAGACTCCTTCAGCCCAGAATTTATCTGAGCTTCTATCACTGGTGCCTTCCATAAGCTTCATTTGGACAGTAACATTGTCACTATCACCTGTCTGGAACTTTGCCTTAATGGTAAAGCTGCCTTCGGGTGCGGTAATGGTCAGCGGATTTGCCTTGGCCTGTTCTTCAGTCAGCGTTATATTGGTACCAGAGACTTCCCAGCCTGCGAATGTGCTGGCCTCTGTCGCTTGAAGAGTCAGTTCCGCGCTGGTCACGGCCTTGACCACATCGCCATTGGCATATTCGCTGCCGTTGACCGTTACCTTACCGGTGCCTTCAATACTGACAGTGCCCTTGCTGGGGTAATCCAGCACGATCTTCGCCTGCTTTACATTGCCGTTGACATCCGTGATGGTGAAGGGGATCTCCTCCCACGGGTGGGCGCAGTCCGATTTGAAGGTGATGTTCTTATAATTGGCACTGTTGCTGTCGCTCACTTCCACATCCGTGGAAAAGGCCAGCGTCGCTCCCTCGGCATAGCCGCTGGCTGGAAGTTTCCATACGGCCATATATAGGTACGCATTTGCAATCGTCCGCGGATCCTGTGCGGGAACGATCGTCATGACCAACTCTTCATTTTTATTGTTGTTCCAGCCTGAAACAACCGTTATGCCGTTCTGAATAGAATCCACTCCATTATGAAGTGTTGCCGTAGGAGGCTTCTTTTCTGTAGGATCGACTACAAACTTTCCTGCATCGGCACTGAATTGGGCAGAAACCTTCAGCGAGGTATTTCCCAGCGTGATCGTCGCCGTGTCGTTTGCCATCTTCAGCGTATAGTCGCTCGTGGCGTTGCCATCCTTGTCTGTTACATTCCAGCCCAGCACACCGTAGCCCTCAGTGGGAGTTGCGGTAAGTTTCACGCTTGCTCCGGATGCAAGGCTTGTCAGCGTATCAGACGAGGTCACAGTGCCGCCCTCGGATTGCTCGATGGTCACATCCAACTGCTTAGTGAATTGCGGGGTAATAATGAGCGGTGCGTGGAATAACTTGTGTGTATTCTTGGTACTATTGCAAAATCCAACACTAATGGTGTTCTCTGTCAATTTACCCGCTCTCACATATTGATACATCAACTTACCATCGCCTTCTGCATAAGCGGCGGCGGAAGAACCATTCGCTTTAACATAGGTGACTTTCCATCCAGAAAAGGCATAACCATCATTAGCCGTTGCGGTCAGCGTAGCGACCATCTCACCGCTGGAGTCATCCAAGCCGGTCACTGTTGTTGCCGTACTGCTAATGGCCTTATCCGTCTTCATGATCGTTGCCTTGCCGCCTTCCGCCTGATTCAGCGTGACAGTCAGTGTCTTTTGGAACTTTGCCTTAATAGCAAAGCTGCCTTCGGGTGCGGTAATGGTCAGCGGATTTGCCTTGGCCTGTTCTTCAGTCAGCGTTATATTGGTACCAGAGACTTCCCAGCCTGCGAATGTGCTGGCCTCTGTCGCTTGAAGAGTCAGTTCCGCGCTGGTCACGGCCTTGACCACATCGCCATTGGCATATTCGCTGCCGTTGACCGTTACCTTACCGGTGCCTTCAATACTGACAGTGCCCTTGCTGGGGTAATCCAGCACGATCTTCGCCTGCTTTACATTGCCGTTGACATCCGTGATGGTGAAGGGGATCTCCTCCCACGGGTGGGCGCAGTCCGATTTGAAGGTGATGTTCTTATAATTGGCACTGTTGCTGTCGCTCACTTCCACATCCGTGGAAAAGGCCAGCGTCGCTCCCTCGGCATAGCCGCTGGCTGGAAGTTTCCATACGGCCATATATAGGTACGCATTTGCAATCGTCCGCGGATCCTGTGCGGGAACGATCGTCATGACCAACTCTTCATTTTTATTGTTGTTCCAGCCTGAAACAACCGTTATGCCGTTCTGAATAGAATCCACTCCATTATGAAGTGTTGCCGTAGGAGGCTTCTTTTCTGTAGGATCGACTACAAACTTTCCTGCATCGGCACTGAATTGGGCAGAAACCTTCAGCGAGGTATTTCCCAGCGTGATCGTCGCCGTGTCGTTTGCCATCTTCAGCGTATAATCGCTCGTGGCCTTGCCATCCTTGTCTGTTACATTCCAGCCCAGCACACCGTAGCCCTCATTGGGAGCTGCGGTAAGAGTCACCTGCGCTCCGGATGCAAGGCTTGTCAGCGTATCAGAAGAGGTCACGGTGCCGCCCTCGGATTCCGCGATGGTCACATCCAACTGCTTTGTGAATTGCGGGGTAACAATAAGCGACACGTGGTATATCGCGTACATTTTAGTACCATTATCATTGAAGCCTACTTTGATAGAGTCTTTCGACACGTTACCATCTATCACATATTGGTACCGCATGTTTGTGCCTTTTGCATAGGCATCATGCTCCTTCCCGTTTTTGAGATAGGTGACTTTCCATCCAGAAAAGGCATAACCAGCATTAGGCGTTGCGGTCAGCTCAGCGACCATGTCACCGCTGTTGTTATCCACACCGGTCACAGTCGTTTTCGTGTGATCCACAGCATTCTCTGTCGGTGTGATCGTTGCCGTGCCGCCCTCGGCCTGATTCAGCGTGACGGTTAGCGTCTTTTGGAAGTTCGCGGTAAGCGTAACAGCTTCGGTCGTTACACTCAATGTTGCCGGATTCTTTTTGCGCATATCTTCGGCTATTGTTCCTCCGGTCACAGACCAGCTGTCAAACACATAACCGTCCTGCGGAACTGCCTTTATAGAGACAGTTGCATTTTCCTCAACATTATAGCTGCTGCCACCGGCTACGGCATGGCTGTCAATTACTACACTGCCGCCTTTGGCGGTAACATTGATCTGAACTGCACCTGCCGCCATTATTTGCGCGATAGATACAGGCACAATAATGCATAGCGACAGCAAAAGTGCCAACAGGGGAATGAATCTTTTTTTCATTAAATTCCCACCTTCATTTAATAGTGATTATATTCTCCATCATCGATCTGACCTTCCTTACGAGAACCGGTGTGTGCTGCGGCTCTCCTGATGATCGGTTACCGTATTATCTTCAGAGACCTTGTCCCAAAGCTGCTGCGAGGTACTGCGCTGATACACCACGCGAACAACATAGTATCGCGTCTCGCTGCCAAGCCTCACGGTATAGGTAAGCGGTGTGGACAGATTCACCACTTCACCGGACACAGGGCTTACCACCGCGCCAGCAGGTACAGTGACCACAGGTGCTACCGCGGTTACGTCCGTCCCGTTAGGCAGTACGACCTCAATCGTACCAGCGGTGTGATCGATCTCACCGTCTACACCCAGCACCGTGAACTTCTCAATCCTGGCAGAACTGGACGGTGTTGGCGTCTCTCCGGAGGCAGAGATCAAGCTGCCTGCCGTGTTCGTTACCCGAACCGTATAAGTACGGCTCTCCACACCGCGGCCTGCGACCGTATAGGTGACCGGTGCGGAGAAGTCCTGCTCAGTTCCGGATAGCGGGCTGCACACCGTTGTGCCAGCGCCCAGTGTGATGTCCGGTGCAAACTTTGTGGTGGTCAGATTGCTGTCGTCCACACCAGTCACGGAGATCGTGCCGCTAACGTTGTCAATGCCTCCGTCATAGACCTTGCCACTGATCGTCAGCGAAAATGCCGTGATGGAGGCTACCGTTTTCGCTTGCACCTTGATTCGATAAGCAGCGTGGTTTTTGCCATCCGCAGAGGTAATGGTAAACTCCGTCCAATCCGAAAGGTCAAGGTTCACAGAGCCATCCAAGACAGGCGAGGCACTCGCGCCATAAGAGATGTTGGCGATAACACGCAGCTTTGTCACATCAATACCGCTGCTGACCGTCAGCAAAACGTCCGCGCCGTCCTCTTTCACGGTGATGGCCTTGTCCAGAATATCAAGATTACGCTGATTGGCATCTTGCAGGACTATGGACGAAGTATCAAGCTTCGCGCCTGCCGGATCCACGTCGCCAAGCGTAACCGTGACCTCATAGGTTTTTGTGGTCAGGCCATCCTCGGCCAGCACTGTAAACGGCTGGGCTACGTTCTCGACAAATGTAACAGGGAGCGTCGGAGCTGCCAAGGTTGCACCTGCCGATAACGTGAAGTCGGGCGTTATATTCTGGAGGGACATTCCCTTCGGTAAGGTAACGGTGATTGTATTTTTACCATCCTTTGTCTCGATTTTTCCGTTTTGGCCCTCAATGGAAAACGACAAGATATCTGCGTCGGTCGAGAGAACCGTAGAAAAATCGTAACGATGATAGTAGAGGTGGTACGGATACCCTGCTCCATCCTTATTCAAGAATCCAAGATACCATTGCAGCGCATAGCAAGATTGGTACGTCGCCATTGTATTAGTGGTACCATCCTGTGTGTGCTTGAATCCGTCTAATGTCGCAAACAAGTCCATCCATTGCGTCAACACGGTAGTTGTTCCATTACCGAATCTCGGATCGCTGTACGGATCAATGCCGCAGGATGCCAAGGCGCAAATGACCTGCGCCGTTGTCTCACTGTTGACCTGTGCGCCATACACGAATGTGTAGTCCTCTCGCATATACTTGACAATCGCTGCGACACCATCATCTAATTTCGCACGAACACGCTCACCATACACTGGATCGTCCTGATAAGGCGCAATTGCATACATGACCATGCCAACCTCATCCATTCCGTACATTCCCGGTGGATCAAACGTGCATTGGAGAAGTGTATCCAGCAAAGACTCTCTTGTGCGTGCAGCATTCGCAGGAACGGAATAAGTTCCCATATCTAATGCGCACAAGCCGAATGAGACACCAAAAATCGTTCCGCTTTTCGTTTCAAGCAGATTCGCAACCAGGTTGTCGATCTGATTCCCAACCTTATCTGTAAAAGGTGTGCCATCATTATACTGTGCAAGGTTTGAACAATCGTAGCCTCTTGAGGTCAAGAGCATGATCAACCGTGCGACGTCTGTCATAGTGCCATTGGGGCCTACATTCAGATCATTGATCTCCTTGGCAATACTGAAGCCGTTGTTTGTATTTGGCCCACTGCTCTGCTGCTGGTTTTCATATATACCAAGCTGCATCCATTCCCAATCATCACTGGCGCTGTCCCGATATTTATCGATAATGGTATTCAGTAGGCTTTCATATTTGCTTTTATCCGGATTTTCCTGCCGCTGTGTGGATACTGTAACAGTGACGGTATATCTCTTGATTTCCCCGTTTTGCGCGGTAACAGTGTAGACAGCCGGCTCAGTAAAATCCTGCAAAACGCCGCTGGCAGGCTCTACCGTGGCAAACTCAGGAAGCGTAATGGACGGTGCAAATCGCTTGGATGAACCGGCTGGCAACTCCAGCGTGACCGTCCCGGCTTCGTGGTCGATTTTACCCGACAGCGTGCCGAAATCGAAAGTCTTTAACTTGTTGTCAGAAGAGGCAGGGAGCATCTTCACGACAATCAAGTAGTCCTGATGAGACGTTCCATTCTCCGCCGTTACCCGGTACTTAATAGGGGTGGTCTCAGAATGCTCAAAATCTTCTGTTCCCAATACAGTGACTGTCGCATCATAAGATGCGGTATAACTGCTTTTGAGAATACTCCAGTTGTCCGCGTAGGGGATGGTCACAGTGATTGTATTATTTTCACCCCATAGGATCGTTTCACCTGTTATGCCCACAGAATAGCTGAGTAATTTACATTCTGATGAATTGCCCCGTGTTATATTCAGCGTATAATCCTTGGTGTAATAAAGCCCACCCGTATCGGCGCCTGCCTGCGCATACGATGTCAGATCCTCAATCAACCGCAGCTTCTTTGCCACCGCAAAGTTGATCTTACCATCTGCATCAGGTGCTACGGGTTGTCCATCCGCATCCAGAAATTCATAAGATGTACCGGAATTCGTGATCTGCGGAACTTGACTCCATGACCAGTTCTTGGCTAAATGCAGGGAAATGATTTTCTTATCTTCGTCAATATTGGCAGTGCGATCATTTATTTGAAATGCTGTGATCGCATAATTCGGAGCACCGGAGTAGAGCTTCACGACATAGCTGCTGACTACGCGACCACCTTTTTCGGTATCATAAACGGTATTCGTGGCTGGATCTTTTGCGTAAACATCCAGCGTAATCGTGGTATTTGCCGCCCATGTGCCACTTGTGACCGCAGAATATGGTGCCGTTACCACCATGTTAAGTGATCCGTTAGCCTTCTTCCAATTGGTTCCCTCCGGCAAATATAGCGCATATTCCGTATCTGATACAGCAACGGCTTCACTCCCCATGACTTGCAGGCTGGATAGCTCCGGCTTTTCAATAGGCTGCCGGCAATAATCCATATAATAGGGAAGTATATCAGTAAAAAACGCCGCCGCCTGGTCCGGCGCCAGTGCACTACGTTCGGAAAAATTTTGCCTAATTGCACTAAGCTCAGGCGGGTTTGATACATAACCATCGGTCCAGCCAAAACTCAATACTGCACCGCTATAGTTTCTGCATATTTTTTGTAAGCACCGGAAATTCTGAGGGTGATAGCCGCCAACAACTGCTTTTGTATTTGTAGAAAGCGTGTCATACAGTGACTGCACTTTATTTAATGATTCCAGATAATAAATGGATGCTTCTGTATAATCGGCATCCGTATAGTCACGTATTTCGGGTGTCGCGACAATGAATAGATCGCATTGTCTCCCGTCATTTGCTGTCCATTTCACTTGAACAGGCCGATAATAATTAGCTTGTGCAAGCTTAACGGTAGGCGCATTGCCATTGCGCTCCGTTAAGGTCAACGTCAACGCATAGTCGTTTCGCGTCGCGCTTTTCGTATCTAAACCGGGGATTACGACAATGTAAAAAATGTTGTCGTGATCCATATCATCTTTATGATCATTCAGGATCTGCAACTCCTGCATTTCGGGGTATTCTTCCGCTGAGATTGAAATACGAGTATATGAATTACGCGGGATTTCTGTCGCATTAGACGTATCATAATCCATCGGCCAGAATGTGTTCATTCCCGGCATCGCGACGGCTGTTGTGACGAATGATCCCAGAACCAGCGTTATCGTCAGTAATAGAATCGCTATTTTTTTTATCTTCTGTTGTGTCTGCATGTTCTTTGCCCCGCTTACGCACGTTATTAAAAGGGCGGTGGGCCCGGCCCGATATGAGCCGGACCCACCGCAGGTATTCAGATAGAGATTACAGGCTTGGAGCATATCGCTCCTGCTGACCGAGGGGCGATTACATCATAGCATGCCCGTAGTCATAACCCAGGTCAACACTGTAGTACCAGGTCACAACATCTCCGGGCATCAGCGGGAATGCGGTAGCGCCGATCATGGGCAGCATCTCGACACCACCGCGAACGACCTTGTACATCCAGCCGCCGGAATTGTGGGAAGTACCATAATAAGTCCAAGTGGTGGCGCTGTCCGTACCGAGGAAGCCAACATGGGTAACGTAGGTTCCTTCGGTATCATAAGTGACTGTCAGCTCATTTCTGTCGAGGCAAATCTTATCCAGAATGCCAGAAGCCGTGCAGCCATCAGTCAGGCTGGTATAAACAGCGGTCTTTGAGGCCTCGGTAGCGAAGTACATATCCATAACTTCGAGGCACTCTTTCATGTAGTCGATCTGATCCTGAGTCACGGTATCAAGATACGGGCAATGCTGCATACCGGGATAGGTATAGGTGGTGGTGGGGCCGGTCAGGGTTCCAAAGTAGGTGGCGCGAGAATAGTCAACGTTCACAGTTGCATTCAGCGTGCCAGGCGTATAGGCGGAAATGTAGTGCATCGAGCTCTTGTTAGTGCCATAAAGCACCTCGACTTCCAGCACCTGACTTGCCAGATTGAAAGGACCAGTGTAAGTAGAGCCGGTGGTTGCAACACTTTCGCCGTTGATCTTAAGGCCAGTTCCGTTGAACTCCATGGTAAGCGTCATGCTACCGGATGCGCTGCTGTCAATCAGCAGGTGGCCATATGCATTAACATTCTCGCCGGTCGCAGAATTGGTATAGTTGATGGGGGTGTTACTAAATTCTTTTTCACCACAAGTGACATTCATGTCACCAGCCGTGGCGGGGGTCGTCGCGAAGGCGGTCACGCTGAGGCTGAGAGCCATCACCAGCGCGAGAAACAGTGCGGAAATACGCTTCAAATTATTGCGCATATAGCTTTCCTCCTATTTTGCGTCTTGTTGTCCGGAGTGTTCTCATATTTTCCGGTTACCCACACTCCAGAAAAGGTAACCGTCCGCAGGTTGGCAATTCGTATGCCGATTTTTAATGCGTCATTGGCAACGCCCTCCTCTCTATCCGAATCCCTTTTTATCTGAAGCTGTCTGGAATATCAATCCAAACAACTTACGGAAGAAACAACTGTCTTTTCGTATCCATCAAAGGTCACGGTAATGTCATGTGTTACTCCATTCGCGTAGTCCAAGTAAACCATTGCGGGAGATTCATCCGAGAAGAAATAACCGTCAATTTTGAGAGAATCACCATTAAATTCAATCACGACTGGAAGCGCACTAATTTCTCGTGCTTCTGGTAAATCCAGCGTCGCAGAGTAGCTATTTGTCACAATACCGCTTTCTTTATCCGTGATTTGTAGCTGCTCGATTTCAAATGACAAGTCCCTGTACTGCATGCAAATCGCCCCAGGCTGTGATAAATCGGCATCCAGAATCACGCGCTGTTCTTCATATTTATCATTCTTTCCGCAGCCTGACAGACACGGCAGGATGCAGAGTACGGTCAGCACTATACAGCATATCTTTTTCATATCGTTACCTCACTCAGAGCGGATGGCCTCGTTGGGGCTGATCAGCGTTGCCTTGCGGGCGGGGATCCATGCGGCGGCAATGGCCACGCAGCCGGAAAACACCACGCCGCAGACCGCCAGCCACCAGGGCAGCACGCACCGCAGCTCACGGGACGCGAAGATCACCGGTATCAGCCACTTGGCGATAAAGCTCAGCACCAAGCCAGCCGCGCCGCCTATCACGCCTACGATCAGTGCCTCCGAGAGAAACATCTTGAAGATGTCGCTGCGAACGGTGCCCAGCACCTTCAGCACGCCGATCTCCCGCGTCCGCTCCGTAATGGACATCATCATGGTGTTTGCCACGCAGATGGCGGAGATCAGGACAGCGATACCGCCCAGCGCGCCCAACATCCCCTGGATCTGCCGGGACTGTGTCCGCACCGTCTCCAGCATATCGTTGAGCGAATAGGTGTTCAGCCCCGTGTCCCGGATCAGCTTGACGATCCGCTGCACGTCGTTGACGTTCATGACCTTGACCCAAACCAAGTCGTAGGTAGGGCCGTTGGCCTTTTCCTCCGCTGTTTTTGTCTGGGTGGCCCCCATGTTATTGGCGTTGGCCTGCGTCATCTCCTGCAAGCGGTCAAAGGACATGAACGCGGCGGTGGCGAAGTTGTTATTCAGGGTGGAGCAGATGCCTGTCACCCGCAGGGTATAGAGATTGCTGGAGGGCAGTGCCCGTCCGTCGGTGTCGGCCTTCGGCTCGCCGGTCAGGCTGGAGGAATCGAAGGTCATGCGGACAGGCACTTCCAGCAGGTCGATGAGGGCGTTGCCGTTCTCATCCACCGCCAGCTCCCAGTCCTTCGCCTTGTTGGCAAGCCCGGCGGCCACATCATCGGTGAACAGCACCTCCGGATGCAGGCGCGTGCCGTCCTCGGCCATAACGCCCCGCTCCGGCGTCAGCATGAAGTTTTCCGCCGTGGTCATGTCAATGCCGTAGACGCGCACCATGTTGACATAGTTGCCGGACACGATGTAGGCGGACTGCTGATAGACCGGCGTTACCGCCTCCACACCGTCGATGCCTCGAAACGCCTCCAGTGCCTTGTCGTTCAGCAGTGCCTTGCGTCCGTAATCGCCGGTGGCAGGCGTCACATCGATCTTTGTCAGGCTGCCCAGTGCCTCGATGCTCTCGCGGTATGCCTGTTCATATCCGAGACCTACGGAGATCAGCACCACGATACACATGACGCCCACCGCCATGGACAGGGCTGTCAGCGCCGTGCGGGTCTTTCGCCGGAACAGGTTGGTGCAGCCGTAGCGAAACAGGTCTTTTGGCTTCATACATTCCCGTCCTTATTGCTTCCGTCGTAGGTCAGCGGCTTCTCCCCGATGCCCGGTGCGCCGCCGTCTGCGTCAAAGTCGTCGTCAAAATCGTCCAAGGCAGCGGTGTTTTCGGCACCGGGCCCGATCTCGCCGCGCTTATAGCGGATGATGACATAGACCACAATGCCGATCAGGATGAGCGCAAGGATCGCTATCAGCAGCCACAGCCACCAGCGGCTGTCTGTGCCGTCTTTATTTGCGTTGACGCTGTTGGCATCTGTATCCGCAGTGCTCTCCGCCACGCTCAGCGGCACGGAGATGTCCTGAGAATACGTCTCGCCGTTGGCGTCCTCATACTGGAGGATCATCTTGCCCACAAACGCACCGATTTTGGAGAAGCCCACCGTTACATCGGCGCTGGTGGAGCCGCCTGCCAGCAGGTCGCCCACATAACAGGGGGTGGAGGCGGTCATGCCGTCGGTGGCCAGCACCCGGATATTCATAGCCTTGGCGCGGCCCATGTTGGTCAGCGGTACGGAGATGGTAGCTTCCTTATCCTTGCTGAGTGTGCCGTACACCTCCGGCGTACCGGCCAGAACATCCATCTTCTGGCTGACCGGCAGCATGATGTTCTGCGCCGCCTTACCGGCCACCGCCTCGGTGGTCTCATAGGTCAGGTTGATGCCCAGCATGGCGGGGCCAACCTCCGCGTCCTGCTTGGCCATGATCTTGTATTTCAGGATCGTCGTACCGCCCGGCTTGATGGAATCGGCATAGGCGGTATCCGTGCCGCCTACGCACAGCGTCAGGCCGGGGGAATTGGTGAATACCAGGCTGGAGATGATTTTCTTGGCCGTGTCATACTTGGAGTTGTTGATCAGGGTCAGGCGCAGCTCCGTCTCCTCGCCTGCCATCAGGCCGGACACCTCGGTATCGTCCACATACAGCTTATAGCTCTGCACCATTACCGACATGGCGGAGGCGTCATAGCCGTCGATCACGGTAAACTGCGTGGAGAAGGAGCCCTCCGCAGGGGCGCTGTTCTCGAAATAATTTGCCTTGAATTTAATGGACTTGTTGCCGGAGGTGGCAAAGGGCGACACCGTGAAGGTGTAGTCCAGATACTTCACCTCGCCGCTGGCCCAGTAGTCGAAATACTTGCCCAAATTGGTGGAGTCGATCACGAAGGGGAACTCGTCCAGCGCGGCAGAGACTACGGGATAGACCGTCACGCTGGTCAGGGTACCGCCCACATTGATCACGGGGATCCGCATGGAGATAGTCTGATTGGGTGTGCCGGTAGGCACGGTGTAGGAGCCGCCCGCATTGGTACCCGCCACCTGAAGGCTGCCGAAGGCGGTGGTAACGCCGGACATATTGCCGTTGTCGGTAACGGTCACATAGGCACTGACCTTGAAGGTCACGTCCTCGGTGATGGTGGTGCCGTTCACGGCGTCCTCCCGCCACACGGTGGCATTGATCTTAAAGGGCACAGCGTAGCGTCCCTTACTGGCGAACTCGCTGATCTTGAACTCGAACCACACCTCCGCCGTGGAGTTGTAGGACATATCCTTTAAGTGCTGCACATCGCTGGCGTAGATCAGCTCAAAGGGCCAGTTGGACACGCTGGCGTCGGTAGGCACATCGGGATAGATGTTGATGTTGCGCAGCATGTATTTCTCGCTGGGCAGATATTCCTTGTTGACCGCCAGCGGCAGCACGATCTTCACCACCTGACCGGGAACGCCTTTTGGGGACTGTGCGCCGGTATCCATCAGGATCAGGGCGTTGGCGTCGCTGGGTATGACCTTGATATCCGTGTTGGGCTTTTCGTCTGTAACCGAGACCCCGCTGACGCCAGCGTCCTCTCCGTTTTCATAAGACGTGTAAGCCTCAATGGTGCTGTCATCTATCACATCCTCTGTGACTTCTCCCGCCATAGCAACGGCGGGCAGCAGGGATACTGTCATCCATACGCAGATCAACAGGGTCAGTACCCGTTTTACCGTTTCTCTCTTCACTGTGTGCGCTCCTCTCCGGTGTGGTGATTCTCTGTCTCTATCTTTCCGTCACTGAAATAGACGGTACGATCCGTATAACACTGCATCTGCGGGTCATGGGAGCTGAGGATGAAGGTGGTGTTCCTCTCCCGGAAGATCTCGCACAGCAACTCCATGACCTCCTGACCGGTACGGCTGTCCAGATTCCCGGTAGGCTCGTCCGCCAGCACGATGGAGGGCTCCGTAATAATGGCCCGTGCGATGCTGACGCGCTGCTGCTGGCCGCCTGACAGCTCCGCAGGTCGGTGATCTACGTGTCCGCGCAGTCCCACGCGGCTCAAGGCCTGCCACGCCAGCCAATTCCGTTCATCCTCCGGTACGCCTCGGATGGCCAGTGGCAGGGCCACATTCTCCAGTGCCGTATACTGGGGCAAATTATTGTAGTCCTGAAAGACGAAGCCGATATAGCGGCGGCGGAATCTTGTCCGCTGCTCCTCGTCCATAGCCTCCAGATGATGCTTGCCTCGGACGATGATCTCCCCTTTGGTGGGCGGCTCCAGTCCTGCCAACATATTCAGAAGAGTCGATTTTCCGGAACCGCTGCGGCCCGCAATGCAGACAAATTCACCATGCAGCACAGATACGTCCACGCCATCCAATGCACGGACAGTGTTTCCGCCCACGGTATAGTATTTTTTTAGACCCACCGTTTTTATAATGGCCTTTCGCTCACTCATAGTTCTCTCTATTCTCTCCCGCTTATCTCAAGGGGTTAATTGCTGCTCTTTGCTTCCTCGGCACCGTCCATCTTTGCGCCCAAGTCGTCACCAAGATTGCAGGTGTAGTTCCATTCGATTACATCTCCGGCCTTGACACGAAACGTGCCACAGCCGTAGTTTGGATACCATCCATTAACGCAATACATCCAGCCGCTCCAGAGACCACCGTCACGTTCGTAAAGGTTATTGATACCCTCTACGTAATACTTGCTTGCTCCGCCGGTAAATTCCATATGAATCTTGTATTTTTGGCAGACGCGATTAAGGATATCGAAAACGGAGTCACCCGTCTCAATTTCCACTGTGGTTACATCGAGAATGCAGCCAGAGGCGGGGACGATGCCCGCCCACTTGCTCTCTAAATGCATACCGTTATTCACCGCCGTATCGCAGCGGATCGTAATGGTGACGGTGTTTTTCTTGCTTTCGGGCTTCTGCTCGGGGGTAGGCGTAGGGGTATTGCTGTCCTCACCCTTCTGGTCATCCTTTTTATTGTCGTCCTTTTTGCCGCCGGAGTTGGACGGCTTATTGGCGGTATCCTCATCCGGGGTGGTAGAAGGCGTCTGGTCTGTCTTATTGCCCTTGTTGCCCTGCGGTGCATCTCCGGAGCCCTGAGCATAGAAATCCGCCACGCTGTCAGGCTTGCTTTGGGACGGGGTAGTTGTTGTTTCCTTTTTGCCGAAGCTGAAGGCATCTGTAAACCAGGAATACCACGGCTTTTCCTCTTCGGGTTGGTCGGTATCCTCTCCCACATAGTCCAGATCCAATTCGCCGCTATTGCCGGCAGTGCCGGTCTGGGCGCAGGCGCACAGGCTCGACAGCATCATAATTGCCAGCAGGAACGCGATGATATATCTCAGATTCTTTTTCATGTCAATTCTCCTTCAGCCGTTAGGGCTGTTGATTTTGAGGATGCGGGAGGGGCCGGCAAACCCCTCCCGCTATGGAAAAGACAACGGCATTTGCCGTCTCGACTTGCCTTTTGCGGATTTGAGGATGGGGGACGGGGCGGCTTAAACCCCGTCCCCCTATGGAAAGCTGACAGTCTCCGTTCAGACTGTCTCGGCTTGACTGGGGTTAATTGCTGCGGATATTGTATCAAGTGCGGCTTCAGCGGAGGTCTCTGCCAAGGTGAGAGCCTTTGCTTCAGCCTCCGCCTTCTTCTTCGCCGCCCACTCAGCCTTAGCAGCCCGCTCCGCACGCTTTTTGATAGCCTGCTCCTTCTTTCGCTGCTCAGATTGCTCCAGCTTGCGCTGCCGCTTCTGCCTTCGCTCCTCACGGAACAACGGTTCTTGCTTCACCTTTTCCGCCTTATAGCGAGCGGTGTCGCGCAGCTTGCGCATGGAACGAGGCTGCGGCAGCCTTGCCGCCGCCATCGCGGCTGCCCAGCTGCCAAAACGCTGTTCAATAAACGTACCGCCATCCACTTCGCTGGGGGATGGGCTGTGACCCAGTGAGATGGCGCACCGGCTCAGATACCGCGCCAGCTGCGGCAGCGGCGTATCTGCGTTTCGCTCGGCAAATGCTTCGTCACGCGCTTCCAGTGCTGCTACAGTCCTTTTGACTATTTGGTTTTGTGCCCACGCCTGAAAATCAATGGGACGTCCGCCGCGTTGAGACATAGTAACACTCCTCCTTATTACGAAAAAATGCCGGACAAACCCCTTCTCAGGGGATGACCAGCGACATTTTGGCAAGAAAAAACGCTGACAAAATCCGTCAGCGCACGCTCCTGCCCTCGTCACAGCGAGAGAGCGCCACTGTGTACCAAAGATCCTTGACCGTGCAATTCTCCTGCCCTCGCGCCACAAGGCTTTCGCCTTTCGTACATGATCTACCTTCTCAGAAGCTTCCTCCCAATGGCGGTATTACCCAACAGCTTTCGCCGCTTCGACCATTTCCTTGCGCTCACAGTGCCGTCCGCAGAGGGTTTCTAACCCAAATTCCTTTTAGGCTGCTGCCTGATCTTTTGCATATAAAAAGATCTTTACGACCAACACAGCCACACGGTGTCACCGGATCATATTTACTTGTCTGTTGCAGATGAATGATGCTGCTGCGGTTTGTGCATACTGCAAAGTGTCAGCACACGCTCTGGGTATTTCGTAAATCATATACAATTTACGACAGAAAAGTTACCGCAATTCCATCTTTTACTATACATTGACTTACCAAAAAAGTCAACAAAAAATGCAGGAAAATTGTGAAAAAGCAAGAACTATCTGAATTGCGATTCAAATTGCTTTATATTGTTTCCATCATCTGGAAGTTCAAAAGAAAGGATACCACGGCATCTTGTTAATTGCCGTCACAAACACCGTCAGAAGGAAGGGAGATTACTATGCCACGGCGAGGAGAGAACATTTACAAGCGGAAGGATGGTCGGTGGGAGGGCCGCTATATTCGCGGCCGGACACCTGCCGGCAAGGCAGAGTATGGCTATGTATATGCCAAAAGTTATGCAGCCTGTCGTGAGAAGCGACGGAAGATGGAAGGAGTCATACCACAGAAGCCGACCCTGACAGGTGAAATGTCTGTGGCTCAGGCAGTTGCGTTCTTTTTGTCAGATCGCCGTGGTGAGTTAAAGGCTTCAACGGTCGGGCGCTACGAGTATGTGATCAGCCATTATATTGTCCCAGATCTGGGAACGGTCATGCTTCATGAGTTGACGGCGGAAAAGCTTTCTGCCTATTTTAAGAGATTGCAGAACCGAGGTCTATCAAGCAAAACCGCGAGGGATATTGGTGTGCTGCTAAAGACAATTTTCAAAGTGGTGAAAAAGAAATGTCATTGTGATTGCCCCGGCCGGGATGTGGAGCTGCCCGCATATCGCGGCAAAAAGATTGAAGTATTTTCCGATCACGAGATAGCCCTGCTGGCGCAGAAGATCCTGGAGGCCCCGGACATCACAGGGCTGTGTATCCTTCTGGTGCTGAACACGGGGCTGCGACTTGGTGAGATCTGCGCTCTGCGCAAAAGCGACATTGACTACCGCTCCGGCTTTCTGCGAATTGAGCGCTCGGCTGCCCGTGTACGCGATGCTTCCGGGACACATCTGGTGGTGCAATCCCCGAAAAGCGGCAGTTCTGTGCGTCTTGTAGCCATTCCCAATGATATGCTGGAATTGCTGAAAGCGACCACCCAGAGCATTCAGAGAGACAATTATCTGCTGACCAACACGGACACGCCGATGGAACCGCGCACACTGCAATACCGATACCGGAAGCTGCTGGAACGCTGCGGTATCCGCTATCGGAATTTTCACGCCCTCCGACATACCTACGCGACAAGGTGCATGGAGAATGGTGTGGACATCAAGAGCCTCAGTGAGCTTTTGGGCCACGCTGATGTTCGGACGACATTGCAGACGTATATCCATTCTTCTCTGGCCCATAAAAGGCAGGCTGTTCAGAGCATATGTTTCTTACCCATGGAAGGGGCGGGCAGCGTTTTAATTCCGTCAAGAATTCCGTCAGAGATCTCAGCAATTACCGTGCCGCCAAGCAAAACAGGGACTTGTTTCGTAAATTGTATATGATTTACGAAAAACGAACTATTCCTCATGTAGCCGTAGGCACAGATGCCTACGGCTTTTTTGTTTTGCAGGCAAGGCGCGATCTGGCTTGCCGCATCGTGACCGGGACTAATCATCCGGTTATCAAGACCGTCTGGGATAGAACTGCTCGCCGACCCACTCTGCGGTCAGCTCTTTCGGATGCAAGACCAGCGTGGGCGTATGGCTCTCCACAGCAAAAGCAAAGGCTCTGTTTTCCCCACTGTCCGTTGCTGACATATCCGCATCATGGACATATAGTACCACATCGGCAAGGTCGATGATCTTCCTATAGGCTTGCAGCTGTGCATCCGGCGTACCCACGGGACACACGACCGAAATATGGGTGCATTTTTCCAGCATAGTAAAGTAGCGTTCCCGCAGATACGGTGCCCATTTGGTAGCCTGTTCCTCATGTGGTATATAGCAGAAAAGCATCAGGTCTGGGTCGGTGGTTTCCCGCAGACCGTTGACGATCTCGGCTGCGTAAAGACCTACGCCGCAGTCGCAGGCGGTCAGAAACTGTGTCACACCGCGCTGGCGCAGCGCCATAACCTGCTGCGCCAGTTCGATTTTCATTTTCCGGCAGCCACTATCTTCTTCATCAAACCCCCATGGAAAGCGCATGGGTGCTTGCCCTATGACCGCACAGCGGTATATGTGACGGCTTTCTCCCATAAACATCACGCCTTCAACCGAAGCATTGTCGTAATAAATAATACGATAATAATTATTAAAATGCAACGATTTTTCAAAGTATAATAAACGAAAAATCTTAGGTGGTGAAGTTGTGACAGATATTCTGGAAATCATCAAACGAAATCGTGAGGCACGGGGATGGTCGGAATATCAGCTTGCTGAACGCTCTGGCCTGCCACAGTCTACCATCTCCTCGTGGTATAAAAAATCTATGACGCCATCGTTTGCATCGCTTGAGAAGATCTGCGATGCTTTCGGTGTTACATTGTCGCAATTCTTTGCGCAGGACGACATTCGTGTGGCTCTGACTCCCGCGCAGCGTGAGATGTTGGATAAATGGAATTGCCTGACATCAGTGCAGCAAGCAGCTTTGGCAGCCCTCATGGATACGATGATATGAATGGATAAGCCGGTTCTCGCGGCGAAGAAGCGTTTTCCACCTGTACGCCCCGGCAGCTTTCCGCTACAATGACCTTGTACTTGAGGTCATTAGGCATTGAGGACGGAGCAGCGCAGGCACGGGATGGGCGATCATGTCCAGCGGAGATATCAGCGTGGACATGACCCCGACAAAATCTTGAAGGGGCGAAACGCAAATAAACCGATAAAAAAAGATGAAGGGTGTATCAGCTGGTACATCCTTCATCTTTTTCGCTATTCTTTTTTTGCTAATGTTTGCGTATGCAGGAACGCATCCATCAGCATTTTCCCATCCTCGCGGTCACTCCACCAGTACGGCCGCAGAAACAACAGAGCATTCTCCAGCCAAACATAATCGTCCTTGGTCAATGTATGACTTTGAAGCCCTGCACTGATCCTGATATACGATTCTCTTACTTTGGCACTGGCATGGTCACGCACAAGATAGCCGTTGAGAAAGCCGGTGATGACAGATATTTCCTCATCCGTATAAAACATGGCGTCCCTCCTGAATTCAATCACACAGGACAGATTATAGCATATTTTCTTTGCACCCACAAGCAGTCTTGTACAAACCGGGCTTCCTCTGTGTCAAGGCCGCCTTGAAAAGTGGCGGCATACCGACTTTGTGACAGTTTTGTGACACTTTCCCCGCACTTTTGCGGGGGAAGTCAGAGACTTCTTCTGATATGATACAGACAAGGTTGATACACGACCTGAATACTTCAAAGAAGGAGCGTAACATACCATGAAAAAGAAAACAGTTTGGAGCCTTTTACTGGCATTGACAATGACGGTAACGGCCATCGGGGCATCGACTGCGGCATTTGCCGCTACGCCCAATCAGGCAGAGCCGCAGACCCTCATCGCTACCGAAAACGAGGATGCCATCTGGGAGCAGATCGAGGCACTGGAGGAAAAAAGCGATGCTGTATTCCAGAGAAATGAAGCACTGTGGGACAAGGTGGACGAGGCCTGCAATGCCTTGCCTGATGACTACGATTTCGAGAACTTTGACGAGGCGGCGTTCATCCGCAACATGACTACGCTGACGGAGGCGGAGAAGGAGACCCTTTTGAATGACATCAAGGAGCTGAACGAGCTGGATGCCCAGATGGAGAAGCTGTATGGACAGCTGCCCGCCTGCGACAATATGCCGCTTTACGAGAAGGCACTGGAAAAGGCCGATCCCAAGGTGCTGGACGAGATCGACACGCTGGAGCAGGAGTATGACCGCCTCTGCGAGAAGAACGCCGATCTGTGGGACAAGG
>OKSA01001206.1_pt1 | contig 24261 bp, 19 predicted proteins | sample 1601181 | NCBI WGS metagenome assembly OKSA01 (sample SAMEA3541538, study PRJEB24748) | human gut metagenome | biome: human gut; feature: human-associated habitat; material: faeces | place: China | collected 2012
TCCCAGCTGGTGGTGGTGGAGATCCACTTCAGGGAGCAATCGCAGCAGTTGAACGTGCAGGCAAGACAAGTGATATTGATATCGTTTCTACAGACTTCCTCCCAGACCTTGGAGAAAGACTTGAAAATGGATCTATGGCTGGTGAATCTGGCGGACATTACTGTGATCCGCTGATTTCCTTCATGATGGTTTACAATGCAATCAAAGGAAACTACAAAGACTTCGGTGGTAAATTCGAAGATGTTCCATTCCCATATCTGTATGTATCATCACCAGATGACTACAAAGCATATGAGAAATATTTCGTAGACCAGCTTCCATACACAGATGAAGAACTGGTTGATATGTCTAAACTCAGCATGGAAGACTTAAAGGCAACAGCTGCTAAGGTATCTATTGAAGATGCAGCATCACGTGCAGGTAACTAGGATAGACAAATAATAACGACTATTAACTCAGAAAGGGTGACGTCGCAAAGGCGATGCCACCTTTTCTAAATCAGAAATGACAATTATGAAGAGGTAGATAATATGGGCACTAGTAAAAAACTTTCAGGGAAAGTGATGGGATATCTGATCTTAATCGGTCTGGTCGTACTTTCCTGGCTGATCTTTAAAATCTTGACACCACATAACTTCGGTTCCTTTTCCAATATGCTCAATTACTTTCAGGCGAGCCTGATTGCTACCGTAGGTGCAGTTGGTTTCTATTTTGTAATGGTAATGGGAATGTTCGATTTCTCAATTGGTGCAAACATCATGCTTTCCGCAATCGTTGGATGTGTATTTGCAACCAGATTTAACATGGGCTATTTTGGACTTATTATTGGATGCGTTCTTACAGGCGCAATCGTTGGAATACTGAACGGTATCTTCTATGTAAAGCTTCGTATTCCATCAATGATCGTAACAACCGGTCTGGCTCTTATTTATGAGTCAATCGCAAACTATATTGCAGGCGGTGTTGAGCAGACACTTCCGGCAAACATTCGTGCATTTGGTCAGATGCCATGGGATATCATCCTTGCATTAGCGGCTTGTGCAGTAGCTTACATATTCTTAAACTACACTAAAATCGGAACTTATACCTATGCAATCGGAAGTGATGAGTTCGTTGCAAAGAATATGGGTATTGATGTAAATAAATATAAAGTACTTGCATTTATCTTAAGTGGTGCATTCCTTGGGGTTATGGCGATCTTGACAATCAGTTATGGTTCTTCTATGGTAGCTGTTACCGGAATGGCATCTATGAGCCGAAACTTCGTTCCGACTATGGGATGTTTCTTTGGCCTTGCATTTAAGAAATACGGAATGCCACTTCCGGCAATCATCATCGGTGAGTTCGTAATCAACATCATTTTCTTCGGTTTCATTGCTCTCGGAGCACCGACTGCAATCCAGGATGTTATCACAGGACTTGCACTGCTTATTATCATTACTGTGACAACAAAGGCTACTAAGGGCGAAATCGTCAAGTAATGAAGGGAGGAAGACAGCAATGAGTGAAGTAAGATTACAGGTAAAAAATCTTTGTAAAAACTTCGGTATTACAAAAGCAGTTCAGAATGTATCCTTCAATGTAAACAAAGGAGAGGTTCACGCGCTGATCGGAGAAAACGGTTCTGGTAAATCCACTCTGACCAACATGCTGACAGGTATCTACAGCATTGGAAGCGGACAGTTCATTCTGGACGGAAAAGAAATTCATCCGAAGAACCAGGTAGAAGCAAACAACGAAGGTGTATCTATCATCGTACAGGAACTTGGAACTCTGTCAGGACTTACAGTTGCAGAGAATATTTTCCTCGGACATGAAGATCAGTTCGTACATTTTGGAATTAAAAATACAAATGCCATGAACAAAAAAGCAACAGAGCTTTTAAAGCAATATGGCTTTGACAGAATTAAAGCAGCTGACATGATCGACAATTACAACTTCGAAGACCGTAAGCTGGTCGAGATCGTAAAGGCTACCTATTTTGATCCGAAGATCGTTGTTATCGATGAGACAACAACTGCTCTTTCACAGGAAGGACGTGAAGAGCTTTACAAACATATGGAAAGAATCAGAAAGAGTGGAAATACAGTTATTTTCATTTCACATGACCTTCCGGAAATCCTTGATAAGTCGGATACAATCACAATCCTTCGGGATGGTGTTTACATTGATACTGTTAAGAGTAAAGATGTAACAGAAGATGATCTGAAGAAACTGATGGTAGGACGAGAAGTAACAGGTGATTATTATCGTGCAGATTATGGTGAAAAAGTATCTGACGAAGTTGTATTATCAGTAAAGAATGTTACTGTTCCTGGATTGATCGAAGATGTAACATTTGATCTTCATAAAGGTGAAATCCTTGGATTCGGTGGACTTTCAGAATCTGGTATGCATGAAATCGGAAAAGCTATTTTCGGTGCATCTTATGACCGTACAGGTAGCGTAACACTGGCAGATGGAACACAGATTAATGATATTCCGACTGCGATCAAACACAGCATTGCGTACACATCAAAAGACCGTGATAATGAATCTGTTGTTCTGAATCAGAGTATCGGAGACAATATCTGCCTCCCATCACTGGATGAACTGGCAGGAAAGTCACATCTCTTAAGTGACAAGAAGCGTAAAGAATTTGCAGACAAATATGCAAAACAGATGTCTGTAAAGATGGTAGATGTAAACCAGTTTGTATCAAATCTTTCAGGTGGTAACAAACAGAAAGTCGTTCTTGCAAGATGGATCGGAAAAGATTCTGACATCGTTGTACTGGACAGCCCGACACGTGGTATTGATATCAAAGTTAAACAGGATATCTACCAGTTAATGAATCAGATGAGAAAAAATGGAAAATCCATTATCATGATTTCAGAAGAGCTGATGGAGCTGATCGGTATGTGCGACCGTATCATAATTATGAAAGATGGAAAAATCAGTGGTCAGCTGGATAGAGATAAGAACCTCGATGAAAATGGTCTTATTTCTATGATGGTATAAGGAGGCAGCTATGGGAAGTCAAGTAAGTGCAAAAACAAATGATAAAGAGCAGCAGCTGAAAAAGGCATCTAAGATGACCTTAATTCGTTCGCTCCTGCCAATCGTAGGATTGGTTGTTATTTTCCTGTTATTTAATGTTCTGACAGATTTCCGTATGATGGGAAATATGTCACTGGTACTTTCACAGGTATATGTAACTATGATTGCAGCTATGGGTGTTTTCTTCATTATGACAATGGGAGGTCTGGATTTCTCTCAGGGATCTATCCTCGGTATTTCATCCATCGTTGTATGTATTCTTTCACAGAAAAGCATTCCACTCGCAATTATCGGTGGCATTGCATCTGGTGCGGCAATTGGAGCTCTGAATGGTTACTTCTATGTATTCCGTAAGATTAAATCCTTCATTGTTACAATTTGTACCATGTTCTTATTCCGTGGATTTATCAAATACCTTACAACAAATGCACCTGTTGCAGGTTCTGCAAAACTGATCAACTATGACAGTACAGGACTTAAGGTTGCATGTACGGTAGTTATTTTGATTATTGGATTCATTGCATTCCGTTATACAAAGTTCGGAACTTATCTGAAAGCAATCGGAGCCGGTGAAAAAGCAGCAATGTTCTCTGGTATCCGTACAGATAAGATGAAATTCCTCATCTATGTACTTGCAGGTGCAATTACAGGATTTGCGGCATTTATCAATGTAATCAAAGTCGGATCGGTTACATCTTCAGGTGGTAACCAGCTGGAAACACAGATTCTGATCGCGCTGGTATTAGGTGGTATGCCGATTTCCGGTGGCGCAAAGGTTCGTTTTGAAAATATCGTTGTTGGATCTTTGCTGTACATTGTATTGAACAGTGGACTGACGATGATGGGATTCACAACACAGATGATGCAGCTCATTCAGGGCGTTGTATTCCTGATCTTCGTTGCAGTATTCGCAGACAGAGAATCTATCCAGGTAATCAAATAATATAAAAAATTTTACAGTTGGGGAACTGACAGTTCTCATTTTCGAGAAGAATTTCCCGGATGTATACAGATCAGAAGTCAGGATTTGCAGTCCAAATAAGATTGCGGATCCTGATTTTTTGACATATTAGGAAAGAACATATTCCCAATATGTCAAAACACTCTGTGAGGATGTACACTGGAGCGAAGATGAAGGATGTCGCAAGCGACTGCGCTCGGCGCGAGAATGTGCCAAGGCACATTCTATTTAACAGGAAATGGAGAGTTTATGCATAAGACAGATCAAGAAGGACTTAAATACCAGAAATTATATAATTGGGCGCATACACTGATTACCAGTGGTATAATTAAAAATATGGATAAATTTCCGTCAGAGACAAGTCTTCAGAAGAAGTTTGGGTATTCCAGACAGACCGTGAGGACGGCACTGCAGCAGCTAGAGGAAGAAGGTCTGATTACCCGTGTGAGGGGAAGCGGAACCTATGTTTCTTACGACAGCAATGGAGTAAATGGAGAAAGACCACAGATAGGTCTTCTTCTGAGCTATTATTCTGATTATCTGTTTCCACGGGTATATGATGGGATTGAAGCTTCGCTGACAGAAAAAGGGTATGGAATTGAGGTTGCAGTAACGAAGAACCGTCTGAATGATGAGGCAATTTATCTGGAGGGATTGCTGAAAAGTAATGTTAGTGGTCTGATCATTGAGGGATCAAGATCTGCATTTCCAAATCCAAACATTCGTCTTTATAAAGAAATCAAAAGAAAAAATATTCCGACGCTGTTTATTCATAATCATTATGAAAATGTGCCATTTGACAGTGTGGAAATGTCGGATTCCAGATCGGCTTACGAGCTGACCAGGATTTTGATCGAGAACGGACACCGCAGGATTGGTGGAATTTTCAAATATGATGATATGCAGGGAATTGAGCGGTACAAAGGATTTATTCAGTGTCTGTCGGATTACGGTGTAAAATTTGATGATGACTGTATCCGCTGGTATTCAACAAAAGATATGGAAGAAAAGCTGAGTAAAAAAGGACTTCTCCGTATGTACAGACGGACGAAGGATTGTACAGCGATGATGGTCTACAATGATGAAGTGGCAGATTATTACATGGAGTTTCTGGAAGAGAGGGGGCTGCATGTGCCGGAGGATATTTCACTGGTATCCTTTGATGATGCGGAGCTTCAGGATTCAAGTACCAGTATCCAGCTGGTGACAGCAGTGCATCCAAAGTATCAGCTCGGGCGTATCACAGCAAAACACCTTCTGCGTATGATGGATGATACAAACTGGCAGCAGAAAAATTATTCGTACCGGTTTCCGGTAAAGATTAAAGATGGAAACTCAGTGCGGAAAATATAGAAAGAGTGAAAAGCAGGTGACGAAATCCGGCAGCACTGAATGCATTCGGAACCTGTTCAAGCTCGGCAACCATTCCGATCAGTAAGAGTTGTGTGGAGAATGAACTTGGTGTTTCCAACCAGATTTCCAGTATTGCAATTCCGCTTGGAGCAACGGTCAATATGGATGCCGTTTCAATTGTTATGTCATTCATGATCATGTTCTTTGCAAATGCATGTGGTGTCAATGTCAGTGTATCGATGATGATAATTATCCTTTTGGCAAATGTGCTTCTGTCAGTCGGTACACCGGGAATCCCGGGAGGTGCGATCGCATCCTTTGCGGCACTTGCTACGATGGCAGGACTTCCGGCAGGTGTTATGGGCGTTTATATCAGTATCAATACGCTTTGCGATATGGGAGCAACCTGTGTAAATGTTATTGGTGATATGGCAGGATGTGTGGTATTGCAGGAGAAGATTGATCTGAAGTAGGACGAAAGAAAATAGACGAAAACATAGGCAGCTGGTCTGAAAAGATCAGCTGCCTTTTTACATATTATTCATCTAATAATTTGAATTTCATATACACCGGATCATGATCCGAGTAGCTATATCCGGTATTTACATTTTCATATTCTGTGTATTCAATATTATCGGAAGTAATAAATCCGTCCAGCGTCACCGTGTAGGTCACACCAGGTACATATTCCATATCTGCATTCCGTGCACTGTCCCAGAGAGCATCCTTTTCACTGTCAGAAAGATTGTCCAGGCAGAATGAAAAGTGTTCCGGAAGCTCTTCGCGTGGGAATGGATAAGCCCAGGACTCACAATTTTCTGCATCTTTTTCAGATGCCTTAAGGTCATGGTTGAAATCACCACCGCAAAGTACATAATTACCGGCTTCGTATTCCTTTTCCATATCTGCACTCAGCATACGGATCTGTGCTTCGCGAATCGCATCACTGTTGCCGTAAGCAGACATGTGCAGCAGGAAGATAACCAGTTCCTTCCCGTTATCTACAGGGACTCTGGAAATGCTGTAACAGCGGTCAAGGTCAAAGAACTTGCTGAAGCTTGTCGATATCGGAAAGCTTCTTCTCAGAGAATCCGTAACCGGATATTTGGAGAAAAGAGCAAGTCCGGAACGGCTGCGACCATGCGGCTGTGTGAATGGATAAAAAAGGAATGCGGAATCGTAATTCTGTGCAAATACCGTATTGTAACTTGGAATCGTATCCTTTAAAATTGAATATTCATCTACATGGTAGCTTCGAGTAGAGTTCAGATCAACTTCCTGGATCAGTGCGAAATCCGGATCTTTGGAAGCAACCAGTTCTCCGGCACCCTGAATATCAGATTCGACACTTTCCTTACTTTTTGCCCAGGAAGATTTTCCACCGTCCATAAAGAAGCTGAAGTCCGGCGTGTAGGCTCCGAAACCAACATTGTAGGTCAGAGCGGAATATTCTTTCTCGGTTGTCAGTGTGTCAGCTGCGGCTGTTCCACCGGAAGTTTTCTCGATCTTCAAAGCCTGATTATCCGGAATTCGGTGATAGCTTGCAAAGAGATAGATCAGATATGCAATCAGCGCAATCAGAATGATAAGCAGGAAGATTCCGAGAACTTTTAATATCTTTTTTATGTTCTTTTTCATAATATCCCCTTTTTGTTTGTTAAATTTCAGATAAATCTATGTAAAATATAAGTTTACTATAGCATGTTTAAAAGATTATTTCTATAGAATTGAGAAAAGAAAACAGGTATAGTAAACTATAAAATAATGCGAAAAATCTCATTGAAGTTCTTCTTGCATCTCGTTATAATAGGAAATGGAGAAATGAAATCACAATAATATTGGGGAAATAATATGTGATTAGATCCGAGTATTTATTTAATGTTTGGGAGGTTTACCATGAACGAAAAGAATTACAGCAAAGTACCAGTATTTGAGAACGGACTTGCACAGCCGGTATTTCCACTTACAGATGGAAAGACAGGAGAAAAGTATGATCCGGCAACATCCAGTATCGTAAGATATTGTGTTTATGTGGAAACGGATTACGATGTGGACGGAGATGGAAAAAGAGATCTTGTGAAAGCTGTTGTCCAGGTACCAAGAAGTGCAGTAGAGGGGAATTATAAGGCTGCAACTTTATATGAAGCACGTCCATATGCGGCGGGAGTCCAGGAAGATGGATATCCGCATATGAAAGAAGTGGCAGAAAAAGAATATCATCCGGTTAATTTTGCGGATCTTGACAAAAAAGTGGATGCGCATGTTCCGCAGGGATGCATCAGTGCAATGGATCTTTCTTTAAAAGCAGATCCGGCAGACTGGTATTATCCGGATAAAGGAAATAATAACGTTATGGTTTTTGAAAATATCGACACCTTTGATTATTATCTTGTACGTGGATTTGCAGTTGTTTTAAGTGCAGGATTTGGTTCAAAAGGATCTGACGGATTCAACTATGTTGGTTCAGACTATGAAAGAGACGCTTTCAAAGCAATTGTAGAATGGCTGCATGGAGACCGTATCGGATATGCAGACCGCGAAGGAACGGTTGAGACAAAGGCAGACTGGTCCAATGGAAAGGTTGCCATGACAGGAAGATCTTACGCCGGAACCATGCCGTTTGCAGTGGCAACAACAGGAGTAGAAGGACTGGAGACAATCGTACCGATCGCAGGAATCGCGGACTGGTACAGCCAGCAGAACATGCAGGGCGCACAGCGGTACTGGCCGCAAGAAATGCTGAACAGCTTCCTTGCCTATTTTTGTTCCAGCCGTTACAATGATGAGACATTAACCGAGAAGCAGCAAGATGACATGGGAGCGTTTCATCATGAGATGAGCCTTCAGCAGATCAAGGGTGGATTTGACTATAATCCGGAATTCTGGGGTATGGGAAATTATCGCCTTCATGCAGACCGGATCAAATGCAGTGCGCTCATCGTACAAGGATTGAATGACGAGAACGTGTCTACCAAGCAGTATGAGATGATGTACAAATCTTTCCAGAAGGCAGGAAAGAATGTAAAAGCAATCCTTCATCAGGGTGCACATATCACACCAACTATGCCGAAACGATATGGAATCCTTGTAGATGGTAAATTCTATGATGATATTATCAATGAATGGATTTCTCATTATTTATACGGAGTTGAAAATGGTGCAGAGAACAGACCGGCAATCCTGGTGCAGATGAACTATGACCAGAGAAAATGGGAGACAGCAGATTCCTGGGAGACAGCATATAAGATGACTCTTACATGCGAAGAACAGGGAACAACTGTAATCGATACAGACTGGGAAGCAGCGGGTGTCAGTGCAGAGAACTTCGATGATGTGATGGGTGTGAGATCAAGCAATATGGCACAGCGTTATGTGACGGATCCGTTTAAAGAGGCAGTGACATTACAGGGAACAACTTGCGTAAGATTAAGAGCAGCGTTAAAAGATGGAGATGCAGAAGCAGATTTCAATCCGGTAAACAGTAATGATGCAGATACTCTGACGATGAAGCTTGGAATGCATGAAATGTCAGGACGTATGGATGATGTGAAGCTTACTCTTCTTCTTTGTGACGTGTGCGATGAAGAATTTGACAGCATTCAGTCTGTAGATCCGCAGAGAAATACAATTCCGGTCAATGTGGTAAAAGAAGGCGGAATTATTAGCGGAGGAGAGGTTCCGGCATGGAATGAAGCGGAGTTTGCTACTGTACATAAGAAATACCGTGTGATCACACGGGCATTTGCAGATCTGTGCAATCCGGAAGCAGGATATGAACCGGAGACAGCACAGAACAGTATCGAACTGAAAAAGGGTGAATACCATGATTACCATATTTATCTGAATGCGACAAGATATACGGTAGAGCCTGGACATAGTCTGGCACTGGTCATCACGACAGAAGATCCGATCAACTGTCTGATCCACAAGACCTATTCTGTGGAAATCGAGAATGCATCAGTAACAGCGGAAGTTCCGATGACTGCAGCGATAGAAAATCGTGTGATGACGAGAAAATAAATTACATAAAAGAATAGTTATATAAGTATTTCATGAAGGATCACCATTCCTGGAAACAGGCTTTGGTGGTCCTTTTTTACAGTAATGCAGATGTATCCTATGCTTCAGAAAAAAATTTTAAGATATATCGGGATAATTCTTTTTATTTTTTGGTAAATATTGTAAAATAATTAGAAATGAAAATAACAGGAAACTGCGTAGTAGAAGTCTGGAGGAAAAGACATGAACGCGGAAGAACGAATGACAAAAGAACAATTAGAAGAAGAAATCCGACATTTTCGGAAGATCTTTCAGGAGATCCGTCTTTTCCCGATTGGAAATATATCAGATATCGATGAAGAATGGAGAAAAATCAATGAGCGGCAGAGATGCTATCATTATTGGAAACGGGAAACACCCTGTGATAACTGTGTAGCGATGCGTGCAGCGACCACGAAAGAAGAAAAAGGAAAGCTGGAGATTGTAAATGGCAAGATTTATCAGGTGATCGCACGTTATATAGAAGTAGATGAGAAGCCATATGTACTCGAGCTGATCCGTTGCCTGGATGGTGACTGGTCGATTGGAGAGATCAATCATGAGCGTTTGATAGATATGTTTGTACATTACAATGACAGGTTATACAGAGATGCAGTGACAGATGCATACAACCGGCGGTATTATGAGGATGAGATGAAGAACAAGAAGAAAAATGCCGGGGTTGCACTGATCGATCTAGATGATTTTAAACTGCATAATGATACCTACGGACATCAGGCAGGGGATATGGCACTCTATACGGTTGTAGATATTATCCGGAAAAATATCCGTAAGACGGATAAGCTGATCCGTTTTGGCGGGGATGAATTCCTTCTTGTGATGCCGGAAGTTACGGAAGAAGTTTTTAGCCAGAAACTGCAATTGATACAGGAGCGTATCTATAATGCAAATGTTCCGGGATACCTGAATTTGCGGCTTTCTATCAGTGCCGGTGGCGTGCTGACGGAAGGAGACAGTATTGAGGAAGCCGTGAACAGAGCGGACAAGCTGATGTATCAGGCGAAGGCTACGAAGAATAAAGTGGTTACACAGAAAGATGAAAGAGAGCAGTACGAGAAGCATAACCAGATTAAACAGCGGATCCTGGTTGTCGATGATTCAGAGATGAACCGTGCGATTCTCTGTGAGATGCTGAAAGATGATTTTGAGATCATTGAAGCAACGAACGGACAGGAATGCGTTTCGCTAATAGAACAATACGGGAAAGAGATATCACTGGTACTGCTTGATATCGTGATGCCGATTATGGACGGTTTTGAAATTCTGATGTATATGAACCGGAATCACTGGATTGAAGATGTGCCGGTAATTATGATATCCAGCGAGGAATCTGAGAACTATATCCGGAAAGCGTTCAAGTTTGGAGTATCCGATTACATCAGCAGACCTTTTGACAGCAAGGTTGTATACCAGCGTGTATTTAATACGATCAAGCTGTATGCAAAACAGAGAAGGCTGATTTCCATGGTATCCGATCAGATGCATGAAAAGGAAAAGAACAATCAGATGATGGTAGAAGTTCTAAGCCAGATTATGGAATTTCGTAATGGAGAGAGCGGCCTTCATGTTGTCCACATCAATACATTGACGAGACTTTTTCTGGAAAGACTTGTTGAGAATACGGATGCATATAATTTGACGCCGGATGACTGCTATCTGATTTCAACAGCATCCGCGTTTCATGATATCGGTAAGGTTGGAATTGATGAGTCGATTCTGAATAAGCCTGGAAAGCTGACTAAAGAAGAATTTGAGACTATGAAAGAGCATACGCTGATTGGTGCTTCTATGCTGGATAAGCTGGAGCATTATAAGGATGAGAAGATGATCAAGATCGCGTACCAGATCTGCAGATGGCATCATGAACGTTATGATGGTAAAGGGTATCCGGATGGTCTGATCGGAGAACGGATTCCAATTGCGGCACAGGTTGTATCTGTGGCAGATGTTTATGATGCACTGGTGAGTAAGCGTGTATATAAAGATGCGTATTCACATGAGCAGGCGATGAAGATGATCCTGAACGGAGAGTGCGGAGCGTTCAATCCGCTTTTGATGGAAGTTCTTGTGGAAATCCAGGATAAAATAAAAGAAGAAATACGTTACGAGACATAAAAAAGAAGAAACGTCCGCCATGAAGGTAACGATCGGACGTATGCTTCGGAAAAAGGATGCATCAGATGGTGCGATGACGCCATTTCAGGCAGTCTGTACGGCACTCGCGGCAATGGTCGGAACCGGAAATGTTGTAGGAGTTGCAGGAGCGATCGCGATCGGAGGACCGGGGGCAGTCGGAAGCTTCTTTATCAGTATGAAAAAAGGTGTGTCCAGAGGAATTTTCTCTAATGAGGCAGGTCTTGGTACCGGATCGATCGCACATGCATGTGCAGATACAAAAAAACCGGTGAAACAGGGATTCTTCGGAATCTTTGAGGTATTTATAGATACGATCGTAATCTGTACACTGACCGCACTGGTAATCCTGTGCAGCGGAGTTCCGATTGGTTACGGGGAGGCAGCAGGTGCGGAGCTTACGATTCTTGGATTTACTTCTACATATGGGAGCTGGGTATCGATCTTTACCGCGGTTGCAATGTGCTGCTTTGCATTTTCAACGATTATCGGATGGGGACTTTATGGAACCAGATGTATTGAATTTTTATTTGGAACGAAGATCAACAAACCGTTTATGGTGCTGTATTCACTGGTTGCGATCGTCGGAGCAACGATGGATCTTGGACTGATGTGGAATATTGCAGAGACATTTAACGGACTGATGGCAATCCCGAACTTAATTGCAGTCTTCCTGTTATCAGGAGTTGTGGTAAAGCATGTAAAAGAATATTTTGCAGGGGAAGGGAAAGGCGTATAGAAAAATGAAATACCTGGCAGAAAGTGAATTTTGCTTTCTGTCAGGTATTTTTTAATTTCCAAAATCAACACCATACACTTGAAAGTGGGCTTCAATTCGGTGTTTGGCTTCCCATAAAATCTGAACAACTTCTTTTTCTTTTTCCCCAGAAATACGGAAAGTTGGTATGGATACACTTAAAGCTGCGATTGGCGCGTTATTGTAATCCAGAGAAACGGCAATGCAGTTCACCATTAAATTAGTTTCTTCATGCTCTAATGCGTATCCGCGCTGTCGGGTAAGCTCCAGTTCTTTTATCAGATCATCGACGGTAGCAAGTGTATGCGGGGTGTATGCGGTAAGAACTTCCGGAAATAAACTGCGTATTTCTTCTTCGGATTTGTAAGCCAGAAGTGCTCTTCCGAGACCAGTACAATACAGAGGAAGTTGTTTTCCTACAGAAGACATCAGACGGATTGGCTGAGGTGCTTCTTTTTTTGCAATATAAAGTACCATGTTTCGGGACTGGATGCCAAGCTGACAAGTTTCGTTGGTTTGTGTTGTGATATTACTCATTTCCTGCTGAATGAATTGTAGGGAAGTCTTACGGTTATTATATGTAATTCCTACAGAATAAGTTGCTACACCAATAAAATAGCGCAGAGTATTCTTTTGCATATAAATAAAATTCCGGGCAGTCATCGTATGAACAAGCGGCATAATGCTGCTTTTTGGAGCGTTCAGTGCTTTGGAAAGCTCAGTGAGGGTCATTCCATCTTCTGAGTTTGAAAGAAGCTCCAGTATATCAAGTACCCGCTCAGTAGGGCGATGTTCAGTTGTTGCCATTGATTTAAATCTCCTTTATTAACATTGAAATTATTCAAATTTCAATCAAATATATAAAAATTATATCAGATAATCGTATAGAATTCCAGAGTTGCGTGTTGTATATGTAGAAATTTACCTAAAAAAATTGTGCAAAATGATAAAAATAATGAATTTATTTGATGATATATTGACAATAAAGTGTACGAGTGCTATTTTAAGAACATAAAGTATGTAAATACATACGGAGTACGTATATACGAACAAGTGAAAAGTAAAAGGTAAAGAGGAGGCAAAAAACTATGATTATGAACTTTTTGAAGAAAGTGCCGGCTGGAATGATGATCGTTCCGCTTTTGATTGGGGCAATTTTAAATACGTTTTGTTCGTCGGTACTTCAGGTAGGTTCACTTACAACAGCAACTTTTTCAAATGCAGGTGCAGCAACAGCGATGGGAATTCAGCTGGTATGTCTCGGAACAACGCTGAGATTTAATGAAATCGGAAGTGTATTCAAACGTGGTGGAGTTCTTCTGATTTCCAAATTTGTGGCTGGAGCAGTAATTGGTATTGTAGTTGGTAAAGTGTTCGGTACAAATGGATTTCTTGGATTATCTGCATTAGCAATTATCTGTGCGGTAACAAACAGCAATGGTTCCGTATATCTTTCCTTGATGCAGTCTTATGGTGATGAAGTGGATTGTGGTGCAATGGCATTACTCTCATTGAATGATGGTCCATTTTTTACACTGGTCGCAATGGGAGCTTCAGGACTTGCAAATATTCCGATTCTTTCAATCCTTGCAGCAATTACACCGATCATTGTTGGTATGATCCTTGGAAATCTTGATAAATCATTTTCTGATTTCCTTGCACCGGCAGGACCGATTTTAATTCCTTTTGTAGGACTTACACTTGGAGCAGGAATTGATCTTTCCGCAGTTATAAAGGGAGGACCGTCAGGAGTTCTGCTTGGATTTATGACTACTTTTATTAGTGGAGCATTTATTGTATTATGTGATCGGAAGATTTCAAAACGACCGGGTTATGCCGGATGGGCAGTAGCGACAACAGCAGGTAATGCGGTTGCAGTTCCGGCGGTTGTAGGACTTGCAGATAAGAGCCTGGAAGCATATGTACCACAGGCAACTGCTCAGGTAGCAGCATCCGTAGTTATCACAGCGATTATTGTCCCAATTGTTACAAACTGGTGGGCACATAAATACGGATGTCCGAAGTTCCCACTTGAGGATAAGAAAGCAGCAACAAAGTAGTATTTGTAAATATCACATATTAAAAAATGAAAACAGGAGATGAGCAAAATGGCAGTAACAGTTAATGCAGCAATTATTGATGAAAAAGATACCGTCGTTGTAGCAATTGAAAAGATCAATGCAGGAGATGAAGTGATCTGGAGAGATAGAAATGGAGATGTACAGAAGATTAAAGCTATAACAGATGTACCAATGTACCATAAAGTAGCGATCAAAGAAATGCCAAAAGGAACAGAAGTAGTAAAATATGGGGAACATATTGGTCTTGCTGCCTGTGATATCCATGTCGGAGAGCATGTACATGTACATAATGTTCAGAATCACAGAGAAAATCTTTAAAATACGGAATATAAGAAGACAGGAGGAAGTTTAAAATGGAAAAAATGACTTTTTGGGGATATAGAAGACCAGATGGAAGAGTTGGAATCAGAAATAAAATTTTAATTTTACCGGCAAGTGTCTGTGCATCAGATACAACAAGAATTATCGCGTCCCAGGTAGAATCTGCAGTTACATTCAATAACCAGAATGGATGTTCCCAAGTTCCGTCAGATCAGCAGTTCACGATGGATGTAATGGCAGGATATGCAGCAAACCCGAACGTATATGGAACGGTTGTTGTATCACTTGGATGTGAAAACTGTCAGATGGATCTTGTGTTAGATGCAATTAAAGAGAGAACGAATAAACCAATCCGCCATTTCATTATCCAGGAAAACGGAGGAACGATTTCTACAGTAGAAAAAGCTGTCCGTGCAGCAAAAGAGATGGCACAGGAAGCTTCTCTACTGCAGAAAGAAGAATTTGATTTTTCTGAACTGATCATTGGAACTGAATGTGGTGGTTCTGACCCGACTTCAGGACTTGCTGCAAATGTTCTGATCGGAGAGATGAGTGATCGTATGGTAGAACTTGGAGGCACCTCAATTCTTTCTGAGACAACAGAATTTATTGGTGCAGAACATATTCTGGCAAGACGCGGAAAGACAAAAGAAATCAGTGACAGAATTTACCAGATCGTTCATGACTATGAGCATGCAATCAAGTTAGTAGGACATGATATCCGTGAAGGAAATCCTTCTCCGGGAAACAAAGAAGGAGGACTTACAACACTGGAAGAAAAATCATTGGGATGTATCCATAAAGGCGGTCATTCAGAAGTAACAGCAGTATATGACTATGCAAAACAGGTAGAACCAAAACAGGGACTTGTTATTATGGACACTCCGGGAAATGACCCGTCATCAGTAGCGGCAATGGTAGCCGGTGGATGTCAGATTGTTGTATTTTCTACCGGACGTGGTACACCGACAGGAAATCCGCTTGCGCCGGTAATTAAGATCACCGGTAATAAAGTTACTTTTGCAAATATGTCTGATAATATTGATATCGATGCAAGCCCGTATATTTATGGAACAAAGACAATGACAGAACTTGGCGATGAGCTGATGACAGAAATTAAGGAAGTTGCTGATGGCAAGCTGACAAAAGCAGAAGCTCTTGGATATACCGAGATGGCAATAGCAAGAGTTTGTAACTATATGTAAAAATGGGGTGGAAAAATTGCGTTATACCAGAGTAAAAGATAAAAATGGAGAAATTCATCTGGCAGCTTTTGAGAAGAAAGATAAAGTGTTCTTTTTAGATGAATTATTCCCGGAATTAAAAGGGAAACCGTTGATAGATTTTGTTCATATGGTAAATGGCGATCCGCAAAAAGCAGCACAGATGATCTGTGCTGCAGATGGATTGGTACATAGAATAGAAGAACAGGAAATGCTTACACCGATTGAACGCCCGGTTCATGATATTCTTTGCGTTGGAGTAAATTATACAGATCATCTGGAAGAGACAAAGGAACATCTGGCAGGAGCTGTGTCGGATGAAGTATCCGGTACCGTGTATTTTGCAAAAAGAACAAACCGTATTCTTGGGGCAAATGAAGAGATCCAGGGACGGTTTGATATCGATGAAAAAGTGGATTATGAAACAGAATTAGCGGTCATTATAGGAAAAGAAGGAAAAGGAATCACGGAAGAAAAAGCAGAAGAATATGTATTTGGATATTCCGTATTTAATGATCTTTCTTCAAGAGATCTTCAGACCAGACATGGACAGTGGCTGATGGGAAAAAGTCTGGATAATTATACGATCATGGGACCTGTGATCGTAGACCGTACAGAGCTTCCGATGCCGTTAGAACTGGATATTAAGAGTTATGTGAATGGTGAACTCAGGCAGAATTCAAATACCAAATATCTGATTAAAAAAGTTCCGGGGCTGATTGCAGAATTGTCCAAAGGAATTACTCTGGAGGCTGGTGACATTATTGCAACCGGTACACCAGCAGGTGTTGGAATGGGATTTACGCCACCAAGGTTCCTAAAGAAAGGCGATAAAGTTACATGTGAGATAGACAGGATTGGTCAGCTGACGAATTATATTGTCTGATTTTTACAAGAAAGTGAATTAGGATAAAGATAGGAAGAGAGGTAGAAAATATGTGTAAAATCGTTACACCAGTTGTTACAGTTTTTGATGAAAAAGAAAAACCGGATTATGAAGGGAATAAAAAGGTAATTGATTTCCTGATTGAAGGAGGCGTTGATGGAATTCTTGTGTTGGGATCGTCCGGTGAATTTACAGGACTTACAAAACAGGAGAAACATGATTTCTTCAAATTCTATGCAGATTATACTGCAGGGCGCACAAAGCTTTATGCTGGAACCGGAAGCCTTAATTTTGAAGATACGGTGGCGTTGTCAAATGAAGTGAATGAAATGGGCTATGAAGGAGCAATGGTTATCGGACCATGTTATTATGCACTGGATCAGGAAAAGATTTTTGTATATTATGATACGCTTGCAAAGTCAATAAAAGGAAATCTTTATATCTATAATTTCCCGGCAAGAAGTGGACATTCCATCGCTCCGGAAACCTTGAAAAAGCTGGTGGAAAATAATGCTAATATTAAAGGTTTAAAGGACTCCGTGTCAGAACCAAATCATACAAATGAACTGATGTTGGCTGTAGAAGGACATGAGTTTGAGATGTTCTCAGGATTTGACGATCAGTTCCTTTATAATCTTACATCCGGAGGAGTAGGATGCATAGGAGCGCTTTCTAATGTTGTGCCTGAAATCTGGAGTGATCTTGTAAAATCAACAAAGGAAAAAGATTTTGACAGAGTTATGGCGTTATCGGAATTGACGCATGAGCTTATGCCACTTTATGATCTGGATTCAAATTTCTCATTGCTGTTTAAAAAATTGATGCAGCACAGAGGTGTAGAAATTGAAGACCGTGCAATCTTCCCGTACAATCAGATGGAAGAAAGTGTGTATAAAAAAGCAGAGATTTTATTAGATAAAGTTATAAAGAAATATCAGAAATTGAAATAATAATATGTAGTAAGAGCAGACATTGCCTTCCCGCCGCAAGGAATGTCTGCTCTTTTGCATATTTATATATGAAATGAATACTTACCAGGATTCAGGTAATATAAGGTCTTCTTTACGCATTGCAAGAGAAGCGCCTGGAACGGAAAAGTCCGGCATACCATTTTCATCCCAGAAAACTTTGCCGATATAAGCATTTCTTCCGGCATCATAAAGTGGCTGATAGTCTCCTTCACCCAGATAACGTTCTTCCTGGCGTGCGTGATAGACCATCAGATCTTCTGTGTCATCGGTAGAACGGGTAAAGCTGTTATGTCCAGGTCCGAAGAAGCCGGTGGTGCGACTGCTCTGGAATACCGGGTAAGGGAGCTTTGTCCAGGAAGAAGAGTCCAGAAGATCAGAATCTTCGCTGGCATATAAAAGTCCCATATTGTAAAGAGCATCTGTGCCACTTGCTGAAAAGGTAAGGAAGATCCGCCCGTCATGCTTTAGCACAGCGGGACCTTCATTTACAGCGAATCCGTGGAGCTCCCAGTTATACTCCGGATGTGTCAGAAGAACAGATGGAGTACAGATTGTCCATGGATTGGATAATTTGGCAATAAAGATATCGGAAATATTGTTTGTCTTTTGTGCCCATACAAAGTAATCTGTATCGTTGTGATGGAAAAAAGTGTGATCCAGCGAAAAGTCTGTAAAAGCAATATCATTTTCTACAGTTGTCTGGATCGGCCCTTTGCTGATCCATGGATCAGTCATCGGGTCATCACCGGTACAGGCAAGGCAGTGTGGACGGATCCGCCATGAAGAGTGGTCAGATACAGTCGTGGTATAATATACATACCAGCCACCCTGAATATAATGGATCTCAGGAGCCCAGATGTGAGGACTTACACGATCAGGACCGATAGGTTTTCTTTCGTAGATTATTTTTTCTGTGTAGCGCCCGGAATTGTCAGTCAGATCTTCGAGCGTGTCTGCGCTGCGCAGGATGATGTAAAGATACTGATAAGTACCATTCAAATTATGGCCTGCGTCGGTATGAGAGCCGAGAAAATAGTATTTTCCATCCGTGTGCTTGTAGATATAAGGGTCTGCACGGTGGCTGATGATCGGTGCTGCATAGTCGTTGTCCTGAATATGTCCAATACCATCTTCGCTGCGGATGATTCTGCGCAGTTCCTTCATTCTATTGGTATAAGTTACCTGTACGGTTGCGGAAGAATCGTCCATTTTGGAGACAGATTGTATACATACTGGCTCTGGCTTCCCATATTTATTTTGTAAAGAAAAGAGACCGGAGACAGCAATTTTTTCGCCGTTTGGATCTTGATTGGCTAATGCGTCGGATACAGGAAGTTCTTCGCACGGAAGGATGATTGAAAATCCGCCGTTAAGGGCGTACCAGTCTTTGCGGTTGTAGCTGTATTCGAGATAATAATGATTTTCTTCAGGGATCTCCCATGAGACATTCACGGATCGTATATAAGCAGAATCCTGCTGATCGTGATAGAATTTATCTGCCATAGGAAGTGTAATTGATTGTTTCATAAATCCTCCTTTGGCATTGCATTTATAAGAAAACAAGGATTTTTATTAATTTTAGCATAGAATTAACTGATTGACAAGGCGGAAATGGATAGTCTAAGATAGAGAATAAGAAGAAAAATAAATGGGAAGAATGACCGGAAGAATAAAAAAGGGAGAAAAGGAAGCAAAGAGATGGTTACGATCAAGGAGATTGCAAAGGAATGCAATGTTTCTGTAGCAACAGTATCAAATATTTTAAATCACAAACCTGGCGCAAGTGATGAAACCAGGAAGATCGTGATGGATAAGATAAAAGAGCTGAACTATAAGCCAAATACTGTGGCGAGAAATCTGAAGACAAAGAATACCAGAACAATCGGGGTTATTGTTGAAGATATGACGATCTTCAGTATCCCGGATATTGTAGATGGTATTACAGAGCATTGCGAGGAGAACAGTTATCAGATTCTACTGATCAATCTGAGACTGTTCAAGAAATACAATGATTTTTACTATCACAGAGATGATTATTATGGACGTGTCGGTGAGGAGATTGACAAGCTGATCGCAAGACAGGTAGAGGGGATTATTTATGTTACGGCACATGAGAGAATTATGCGCTGTATTCCGGAGAATTTGCCGATACCAGTCGTTATGGCATATGGATATACAGCGAATAAAGACATTCCGTCAGTGGTAGTGAATGACGAAGATGGAGCGCATCAGATCGTGGATTATCTGATTGCAAACGGACACAGGCGTATCGGAATTATTACTGGTAAGCCGGACAGTATCCATATGCAGGAACGACTTCTTGGTATGCAGAGAGCTCTTTTTGAAAATCAGATATTATATAATCCTCAGGCAGTATATTATGGAGATTGGACAAGAAAAAGTGGATATGAGGGAACGAAGCAGCTTCTGAAACAGGGGATAACAGCAATCTGTTGTATGAATGACCTGATGGCGGGTGGAGTATATGACTGTCTGGAAGAGAACGGAATACTTCCGGGGAAGGATATTGCAGTAACCGGTTATGATAACCGTGAATTATCCGGATATTATAAACCACCACTTACCACCATTTCCCTGCCTCTGCATGATATTGGTTATACGGCGAGTGAGGTGATCATGCGTATGGTAGAAGGAAAAAGATTAAAAGAGCCGGAAGGAATATACCGTGTTGGATGTCATATGTTAGAGCGGAGCTCAGTCGAAAATATTACAGAAAATTCATGAATTTACACTAAAAATAACAGAAATCAGAAAAAAATAAGCGCTTATAGAAGAGAAAAAAGCTCTGTAAGTGCTTATTTTATTGTGTGATTGTGCAAAATACACAAAATTAAACGTTTAAGTTCTACTTGCATTTATAATAAAAGTGCGTATATAATTAAAACAAGCAAGAAACAGGTAAATAAAATAAAAATATGAGCCTGAAAAACAAAAACAGCATTGCATATTTAAGAAAAACGGGAAAATTGTAAAAAAGAATATTAAACGATTAAGTATATATAGATCGTATTTAATATTCCGAGGAAAAATTATGGATGACAAGAAACTAAAAACGGTACCGCTGAATAAGATTAAGATCTCAGATCGGTTCTGGAACAGATACACCCATCTTGTGAAAGATGTTCTGATTCCATATCAGTGGGATATCTTAAATGACAAGCTTCCGGATGTGGAAACCAGTCATTGCATTGAAAACTTCAGGATTGCGGCAGGAGAAGCGGAAGGCGATTTTGAAGGAGCAGTATTCCAGGATACAGATGTAGCGAAGTGGCTGGAAGCTGTAGCATATTCTCTGGCAGTAGAGCCGGATGAACATTTATCTTACCTTGCTGATAAAACAATTAACCTTATCGGTCGTGCCCAGTGCGAAGATGGTTATCTGAATACATATTTTACGATCAAAGATCCGTCAAAGCGTTGGACGAACTTGAAAGAGGGACATGAGTTATATACAGCAGGGCACATGACAGAAGCAGCGGTTGCATATTATAAAGCAACCGGAAAGACGGAATTTCTGGATATTATGAAAAAGTTTGCAGATCTGATCTGCAGGACATTTGGACCGGAAGAAGGTCAGAATCACGGGTATCCGGGACATCAGGAGATCGAGCTTGCATTGATCCGTCTGTATCATGTTACCGGGAATAAGAAATATCTGGAGACAGCAAAATACTTCATCGACCGCAGAGGTGTAGGTGAAAATTATTTCTTAGAAGAGGAAAAGAAACCGGAATATAAACAGATCTTTCCGGAGTTTGCCGGATATGATCCGAGATATTCACAGTCCCATCAGCCGGTAAGAGAACAGAAGACGGCAGAGGGACATGCAGTAAGGGCTGTGTATATGTATTGTGCAATGGCAGATCTGGCATATGAGTATCAGGATGAAGAGCTGATGGAAGCGTGTAAGACATTGTGGGAAGATATGACAAAACGCCAGATGTACATCACAGGAAGTATCGGGGCATCCGGACTTCTGGAACGGTTTACAACGGATTATGATCTTCCAAATAACAGTAACTACTCAGAAACATGTGCATCGATTGGACTTGCACTCTTCGGAAGAAGAATGGCACAGATCACAAAAGATGCGTCTTACATGGATGTTGTAGAAAGAGCACTTTACAATACTCTGTTGTCGGGAATTGCGCAGGATGGAAAGAGCTTCTTCTATGTAAATCCACTGGAAGTATGGCCGGATAACTGTATTGAACGTACTTCTAAGGAACATATAAAACCGGTCAGACAGAAATGGTTTGGAGTAGCATGTTGTCCACCGAACATTGCGAGAACACTGGCATCTATGGGACAATACATCTATTTTACAGATAAGAACACAGTATATGTAAACTTATATATTTCCAATGAAGCACAGATCGATCTGGATGAAGGAACAACAAAGATTCAGATAGAAAGCGACCTGACCAATACCGGTCACATCGTATTAAAGGTCACACCGGATGAAGGAAGCACAAATAATCTGGCGATCAGAATTCCGGATTATGTGAAAGCGTACACCATCCGGAAAGACGGGGCACTTTTAGAGCATCAGGATATCTGTCAGGCATACCTTACGATCGGAGGAATCAGCAAACAGACCGAGATCGTAATTGATTTTGAAGTACCTGCAAGATTTGTGAGAGCAAATCCGAATGTCAGAGAAGATGTGGGAAAAACTGCACTGGTGAAAGGACCTCTGGTGTACTGTCTTGAAGAAACAGACAATGGAGAGAATCTTCCGGCTATCTTCGTGGATACGAAACAGGAAGTCAGAGAAATGTTTGAACCGGAACTTCTTGGAGGCGTGACAACACTTCGGTTTAAGGGAAAGAAACTGAACGTGGATACGTGGAAAGACGGAGCATTATATGATAGCCGGGAAATGGCATTCGAGGAAGTAGATCTGAAAGCAGTTCCATATCATTGCTGGGACAACCGCAAGACGGGTGAGATGCTGGTATGGATGAAAGAGATGTTTTAATTAAAGAATCTATCAGGGGACATACAACCCTGTGGAGAAATAAATACCCAAAAGGAGGAAGAAATATGAAAAAGAAATTAGTGTCAGTGATTCTTTGTGCAGCTATGACAGCAACAATGTTGCTCGGCTGTAGCGCAGGAAGCGAAAAGAGCGGCTCCGACAGCAAAGCAAAAGGGGAATCAGGCGGAACAAAAGAGATGGAAGTTGATGGAGATGCAACCACTCTTAATGTATGGACATTCATCGAGTTACACCAGGAATTCTACACCAACATGGCAGAGAAGTGGAATGAGGCACATCCGGATAAGAAGGTTAAATTAGTACTTTCTAATATGCAGTATGATGATATGCACAACAAATTATCTCTTGCACTGGAATCCGGAAAAGGTGCTCCGGATGTAGTTGATATTGAGCTTGGAAAATTCCCGGCATTTACAAGTGGTGAAATCGGACTTATGGATCTGACAGATGCGATCGAACCATATAAAGATAATGTAGTAGAATCCCGTCTTGACATCTATGGAAAAGATGGAAAATATTATGGCTTCCCAACACACGTTGGTACAACCGTTGCATTCTACAACGATGATCTGTTAAAAGAAGCAGGAATTGATTACACAACGATCAAGACATGGGATGACTTTAAAGAAGCTGGTGTTAAATACCATGAAGCTACAGGTAAAGAATTTGCCTGCGCTGAAACAACAGCTCAGTGGATGATCAACCTGATGTTAGCTCAGAAAGGTACAGATTACCTTGACAAAGATGGAAAACTTGATCTTACAAACGATAAAGTAGTAGAAGTACTTCAGTATATCAAAGATATGCAGGAAGCAGGCGCACTTGCAACCGTAGCTGGTGGACAGCCGGATAACGAAGAAGCTTATCCGGAATACAACAGTGGCAACTTTGCAGTACAGATTATGCCTTTCTGGCAGACATCAAGATTCACAAACTATATGTCTGACCTTGATGGCAAGATCGCTATTGCAGCACCTCCGGTATTTGGTGACAACGATGCAGTTAAGACAATCGGTGGTGGCGGAACCGGTACAGCAGTTGTTAAATCTTCTGAAAACGCAGAACTTGCAGCAGAAGTATTCGCTTACATCAAACTGTCTGAAGACGCTAACAAAGAAGTTTGGAATGTATTAGGATTTGACCCTGTTAATACAGCAGTATGGACAGATACAGATCTTACTCAGAATCCGGACAACCAGTTTGTAAAATACTTCAAGACAAAACCGTTTGATACATTATTAGAGCTCCAGGATGGCATTGGCTCACTTGCTTCTTGCACAAGCGAAAAATCAACTGATGGCGGAACGGCCAGAGGGCGGCGGCGCCCGCTGCCAGCACCAGCAGCGGCGCCCCGTACCGCCAGACATGAAAGGCATGTTTTTCCATAGCCGTCCTCCCGCCCGCGTCAGATAGGGCTAGTATATGCGGCGGGCGGAAAAAGACGAAGAGGCAGC
>OKSA01001227.1_pt1 | contig 24020 bp, 19 predicted proteins | sample 1601181 | NCBI WGS metagenome assembly OKSA01 (sample SAMEA3541538, study PRJEB24748) | human gut metagenome | biome: human gut; feature: human-associated habitat; material: faeces | place: China | collected 2012
ATCAGGGTCAGGATGTAGAAGTTGTCCGCCTGAAAGAAATCTTTAAGAATCAGCCGACAACGGTTGAGTTTAGAAAATCTGACCTTACCACAGGCGTGGAACTCTATGGAGCAATCTTCTTCCTATGACGAAACAACGGTCAGGCATCAGTTTGATCGAAAGTGCAAACTGGCGCTGGATGGCGAAGTGGTAGATTATGACAGGCATATGGATTACCGGAGAAAACATGAAATATTGTTTTCAGAATTATCTGAATGTCAGACAGGGAAACTGTCAGTAGTGGATGAATATAATGAAACATCCTACTTTTTTAAAACATGTGAGTATGATGTGAAAGTGAAAAGTTCTTTACTGGCAGAGGCATTGAATGCGTTGACGGATAGAAAAAGAGAAGTAATTCTGCTGTCATATTTTATGGAGATGAGTGATGCTGCGATTGCAAGGAAAATGAATCTTGTCAGGAGTACGGTGCATGAGCATCGGACACGTTCATTGGAATTGTTGAAGCAGATAATGGAGGAAAACAAAAGTGAATGTGAAAAATAAAAATACAGAAGAAAAATGGCTGCTTCCATTTTGCATTATAGAGGATGCGACAGAAGGTAATGTTCTGGCAATTAATATGGTAATGAAACATTATGAAGGCTACATAGCAAAGCTGGCAACCAGAAAAATGTATGACGAATACGGAAATGTTCATTACTGCGTAGATAAAACACTGCGTGACAGATTAGAAGCAAAACTTCTCAAAACGATTTTGGAATTTAAAATAGTACGTTAAGAATGACTGGGAACCAGTATCCCTTTCTGCTGGCTTCTGATAGGAGGCATTTAACGTATAAAAGTTGATTTTAAGAAATAAATTGTACCTTGATAACAGAATATTTTATCCTGCAGGACAAATGAAACAGTATAGCCCGGCGGCGGATACGCCATGAATGTCATGATGGTAACTTTGCGACACCGTGTCGCAAGGTTGGAGTACGTGAATACGTGTTTATGAGAAATTGACATGAGCGATTCATATCTGGCTGTAGGTAGAGTGTGGGAACTTTGCGGCGAGGACACTGTTTCTGATAATGATACTTCCGGGGTGGCTGCCCGGTCTGAAAAGATGGAGTGATTCCAATGAGGCTGTTTCCCGACGGCCGCCTGCAGGATTTTTTATATAATATAGAGAGAAAAGGAATAAAAGAATATGCAAAGAGCAACAAAAAAAGTGGAAAAGAAAAGGTTAGTCAGATATAAAGAGGGTGCAGAAATGTACAGTATGGGAATGAATAAATTTCAGACATTAGCAAAGGATGCGGGAGCCATTTTGAAGATAGACAGAATGGTATTGGTTGACTTAGATATTTTTGATCAATATCTTGAAACATTCCGGGTGCAGTAAAAGAATTATTTTTGATAAGGAAAGATTTTCAGCGTCAGAGAAAAGGAAAATACACTTGACTTATGGTTAAACCAAAAGTATAATAAAGGAGAAATGGATGGAGGTGTACGGTGTGGCTAAAATGGGAAGACCAAAGTCAGCGAATCCGAAAAATACGTTGATTGGATTGAAACTGACAGAGGAAGAAGCCACAAAACTTAGAGAATATGCGTCCAAACATGACATGACCGTAACAGAAGTGCTACAAAAAGGAATTGATTTGCAGTATGCAATGGAAGATTCCCAAAGAAGCTAAGTGTGAAAATTCTTTCCTTGAGAAAGGAGAAAAATGGCATATTCAAGGAAGGATAGAAAAGGGAGGGTATTAAGAAAAGGCGAAACACAACGTAAATGCGATGGAAAGTATGTGTATACATATATGGATACATTAGGCAGAAGACGCAGCATTTATTCAAAAGATATTAAGACATTAAGAGAACGTGAAGAACAGTTAATTAAAGATCAGCTAGACGGTCTGGACACCTATGTTGCAGGCAGTGCAACAGTTAATTTTGTTTTTGATAGATATATTTCTACAAAATCAGAATTGAGAGAAACAACAAGAACGAATTATAAATATATGTATGATCGTTTCGTGAAAGATGGGTTTGGCAAAAAGAAGATTGCTGTGATTAAGTTTTCAGATGTCCTACAATTTTATCAATACTTATTGAAAGATAAGAAAATGCAAGTGAATACTCTGGAGACTATTCATACGGTGTTACATCCAACCTTTCAGTTAGCAGTAAGGGATAATATTATCAGAACTAATCCGAGTGATGGGGTAATGGCACAAGTAAAAAGGCTACCGGGGCGAAATCATGGTGTGAGACATGCACTAACCTTGGAGCAACAGAGAGCTTTCATAAGATACACAGAGAATAATGAAAGGTTTGAAAGCTGGGTGACATTATTCAAGTTTTTACTTGGCACTGGCTGCAGAATAGGTGAGGCGATTGGAATCCGGTGGGATGACATTGATTTTAAGAAGCGGATAATTAGTATCAATCATAGTTTGGTTTATTATAGCAGGGAATATAAGGGACATGGTATTTGCTCATTTGCCGTATCATTACCCAAAACAGAGGCGGGCATAAGAATGATTCCTATGCTGGATACAGTTTATGAAGCTCTTAAAAGAGAGTATGCATTTCAAGAAGAAAACGGGTTCAATGAAACAGAAATTGATGGAATGTCTGGATTTGTTTTTTCTAATCGTTTTGGAAATGTACATAATCCACAGGCTATCAATAGAGCAATTAAGCGTATATACGAAGCATATAATGTAGAAGAGGCGGTAAAAGCTGCCAAAGAAAAGAGAGAGCCGATTCTTATACCGCATTTTTCATGTCATCATTTGAGACATACTTTTTGTTCGAGGTTTTGTGAAAATGAGACAAATTTAAAGGTAATTCAGTCTATCATGGGACATGCAAATATTGAAACTACGATGGACATTTATGCAGAAGTTACAGAAACAAAAAAGCATGAGTCGATGCAGGAATTAGCAAAAAAATTAGATGTATTTTAGGAAAGAGTCTGATTTGGTTTTGCTGAGGAGGTACGACAAAATTTGTATAGTACGACAAGAGTACGACAAATTAAAGAGCCTTAATCAGTTCTAAAGGTTTAGAGAATAAGTGATGAGAGGCTGTAAAGTGTTTTAATAAAGGGAATTAAATTGTATAAGATGTATGCAGTTAGAAATCCCGACAATGAAGTCCCTTGACTCCGACAAGAATGCATCCAAAGCAGATGCTGACGAAGCTCCGGCTGCCAACGACAACAACGGATTCTTTACTCCGAATGAGAAAATCAATTTCTCTAATGTAAAGATTGAGCCACTGTTTGAAGAGGCTGTTGATTTCGACACATTCAGCAAGTCAGATTTCCGTGCTGTAAAGGTTAAAGAGTGTGTAGCAGTTCCGAAGAGCAAGAAGCTCCTTCAGTTCACACTGGATGACGGAACAGGTACAGACCGCACGATCTTAAGCGGAATCCACTCTTACTATGAGCCGGAAGAATTAGTTGGTAAGACACTGATCGCAATCACCAACCTTCCGCCAAGAAAGATGATGGGAATCGAGTCTTGCGGTATGCTGCTTTCAGCAGTGAATAACCTGAAGGATTCAGAGGATGAAGAACTGCATCTTCTGATGGTTGATAACCATATTCCGGCTGGTGCTAAGCTGTACTAAAATTAAATATAAAATCTCTAAAACCATGATGTCAGATCACAGTTGACAACAATTTGACAACAAAATTTAGGATAATAATGAATCGTTATGAAGCATGACGAATTTCAGGTGAAAGGACACAGGTTTGAGAATGAAATCAAAATTGATTCACTGGATCAATGATTGATATGCACGACAACAAGAGCACTTCTTAGAGTTAATCTGAGAGGTGCTTTTTCTGTTTGCATTAAAAGAATGATGGGTGGCAGAGTCATTGAAGAAAATATAGATTTTTATAGATACCCTATCTGCCACCTGCCGTCTGCCAGTGCATGAGATCATTAATTGTAAAAATTAAGAAGCATTCCAATCAGTTCACCATGCCACTTTTATTTTGTGTTATACTGTTTTATATAATCTTTTTGCCCTTGTATTTTCCCTTATCAGAGTTCATAAACACTGGTGGGACAATATAACACAAGGGAAACAATAAGGGAAAATGAAATACTTTATGTTGGCTTACAAGGTCTGCATGATTATCAACAGAATTTTTGGACGAACATTGTTTCCATTCCACATATTTTGCTAATCCGGAATTAGTTGGAGATGGTGTTGGTGGTGGAAAAATGACAATAGAAAAACTTTCAGAGATACTACAATATATTCAGGAAAATACAGGTATTATAGGATTTACTATTGCGGAATATCTTCCATTTGATGAGTACAGATTGCATAAAATGTTTTCTAAAATCGGTTTGTTTTCTGAATAAAGAATTTTGATTAGAATAACTATGAAGCGAGGTAGTGGATATGGAAAAAGACCCGTTTAAGGAATATTTAAGGGAGTCTGAACCGGATAAAGCGCATAAAGGATATGCTTGGAGTACCGCAATCGGACTTCAGGCGGTGGACGGACTCAAACCATCTAAATATTTGATTGATACAGCCATTCAGAATATTGAAGGCAAAATCACGATGAAGGAAGCACAGAGTCTTATTGACAGCTATTATAAAGAAAGACCAGTGCATTTGTCTGATGATGAACGTACCGAAGAAGCAGATAAGGTTTCTTCCCGTATTGCAGAAATTCTTTCTGAAACAGCGTTCTCATTTTCTCCGAATGAGTATATCTCTATCCACCGCAAACTCTTTCAGGGGATTTATAAACACGCCGGAAAGATTAGAGATTACAACATTACAAAGAAAGAATGGGTGCTTGATGGTGCAACTGTTATGTACGGCAGTGCTTCAGAACTGAGAGCCACACTTGAATATGATTTTTCGCAGGAGAAGGACTTTAGTTATAAAGGACTGTCAATGGACGAGATTATCCATCATCTGGCGATATTCATTTCAAGGCTATGGCAAATCCATATCTTCGGGGAAGGCAATACGAGAACAACGGCGGTGTTCTTCATCAAATATCTAAGGACACTTGGATTTTCTGCAACCAATGATATTTTTGCGGAAAATGCGTGGTATTTCCGAAATGCACTTGTCCGTGCAAACTATACGAACCTGCAAAAAGGTATTCACGAAACAACAGAGTATCTGGAAGCGTTTCTCAGAAATCTACTTTTGAACGAGAAAAATGAGCTTCATAATCGAAATCTTCATATAAGTGAACTTTTGAATGAAGAAAAAGTGGACATTGGAGATAGAAAAGTGGATATTGAGAATGAAAAAGTGGACATTCAAGACAAAAAAGTGGATATTGAAAGTGTACTTTCCCAAAAAGGTAGTGACTTCTCAGTAAAAACGACGGTTCATATCCATAGACTCTTTGAAAAGTTTGGCTTTGATGAGGTGTTTGGAAGAAGTGCAGTTATGGAGATTCTTGAGCTGAAAGGTTCAGGTGCTTCAAAACTTCTTTCCAATTTGGTACAGGCAGATATTATTGAACCAGTATCTGGTTATGGAAAAGGAAAATATAAATTTAAGAAGTAAATTAGAGAATTCTAAGGAGTGATGATTACTGATGACATCTTAAAAGATATTAGTGGGGCACTATCGGAAAAATAAAAAAGGACTTTACAAAATATAAAGAGTATAGTATATTATTTTTTGCGTGTGATGTGCACGTAAGATTTGCGCGAGTGGCTCAGTGGTGGAGCACCTCCTTGCCAAGGAGGGGGTCGCGGGTTCGATCCCCGTCTCGCGCTTCTTAAAACTCTTGATTTTTCAAGGGTTTTTCTGTTTTATGTTGTATTTCATGTTGCATCATCACCTGTGTTGTAAAGAAAGTGCGGAGTCCCTGAAGGTCTCCGCCTTTAATTTTTTCACTTTTTATCCCTTTCTCGTGAATTTTTCTCTTTCAACCCCGGTCTCTCTTTGAGGTAACTTTTTTTCCGGGCGCCGGTTCGCTTTTTTCGTTATCTTTTTATCCGGTTGTACCTTTGCCGCTGGCTGTACAGCCGGATCATCTGCTTTCCTGTCTTGTACAGTATCAGTCTTTTCATCATTTCTCATAGCCTGCGTGGTGGGTCTCGCCTGCTGTGTAGGTTTCTCCGGTTCTTCTGCAGCGTATTCCGGTTGCTGTATTTACTCTCTTATTCTTTCAGTATAGTGAATGACTTGTTGTGTTTTGACCTTTTCAGGTGTTTCTGCATTTATTCTAGGCCTTTGCTGCCTGATTGTCGGCCTCCTGTTATCTTCTCTTTCATCCTCCCGATTGAACCTTTCCTTTGTTTTATCTGTTTTTACTGTCTTCTTGATATTTTTTGATTAAAATAATGTAAAGCATTCTGTTTATTAAGGGATAACCTTTATTTTTGCAGCATGTTAGAACGTAAACGCCATACTAAAATGAAGCCGCTTTTCCGTAGGTTGTTGGGGGGTGTTGCCATAGCTGCCGCACTGTATTCTTGTGCCAGTGTGGGCCGTATTGAAGGAGGACCTTATGATGAGACTCCTCCGCGTTTTATTTCCGGTACTCCCACGCCCGGCGCACTCCATCACAATAAAAATAAACTTTCCATTGAGTTCGACGAATTTATCAAGCTTGACAAGCCGAATGAGAAGATTGTAATATCCCCTCCGCAGGTGCAGCAGCCCGAAATTAAGTCTAATGGGAAGAAGGTGGTCATCACTCTGCAGGATACATTGAAACCCAATACTACTTATACATTCGATTTTGGTGATGCCATCCAGGATAATAATGAGGGGAATCCCTTGGAGAATTTCTTCTATTCTTTCTCTACGGGCGACCGTCTCGACTCTATGGCTGTGGCCGGTACAGTACTGAATGCGGCCAATCTTGAACCGGTGAAAGGAATGCTGGTCGGTCTGCATGCCAATCTGGCCGACTCCGCTTTTACCAAACTTCCTTTTGAGCGGGTGGGGCGTACGGACAGTCGCGGACGCTTCTCTATCCGTGGAGTGGCTCCCGGCAAGTATCGCATTTATGCCTTGCAGGATGCCGACCAGAATTTTGCCTATTCCCAGCCGACGGAAGTGATAGCTTTTAATGACTCTATCATCATTCCTTCCATGGAAGAGCGCATGCGCCAGGATACGACCTGGATAGACTCGCTGACAGTAGATACGATTGTAGAACGTCAATATACCCACTACCTTCCGGATGATGTTCTGCTGCGTGCTTTCAAGGAGCTTTCCTTCTCGCAACGTTTTTTGAAGGCCGAACGGTTGACTCCGGAGAAGTTTTCGCTCTATTTCACTGCTCCGGCAGACACGTTGCCTTTATTGAAAGGATTGAACTTTAATGAGGAAGATGCGTTTGTTATAGAACAGCCTACCGGCCGGAACGATACGATTCATTATTGGATAAAGGATTCTCTGCTCTATAAGCAGGATTCCCTGAAAATGAGTATCACCTATTTGTATACGGATAGCCTGAAACGATTGGTACCCCGTACCGATACTTTGAATGTGCTGGCGAAGTTGACATACGACAAGCAGCAGAAGCAGAAGCAGGAAGCGAAGGAAAAGGAACAGAAAGAGCGTGAGAAGAAAAAGAAGAAGTTGAAGGAAGGTGAGGTGGAAGAGCCCGAGCCGACGGAATTCCTGGCTGTAGATGTGTATGCCCCTTCTGCAATCGATGTATATGATTATCTTACTCTGTCGTTTACGGAGCCGGTGGCAAGCATAGATACCACCGCTTTCCATCTGAAACTGAAAGTGGACTCGTTGTGGCAGGATATCCCGTTCGACTTTATGCGCGACTCTTTGGACTTGAAGCGTTATAATCTGTTTGCCGAATGGGCACCCGGCGAAAGCTATACATTTGAAGTGGATTCTGCTGCCATACGCGGGTTGTACGGGTTGTTCTCCGACAAGATAAAGAAGGACTTCAAGGCCAAGAAGCTGGAAGAGTACGGGCAGATATTCTTTAATGTGCATGGAGCGGACTCTCTGGCTTTTGTGGAACTACTGGACGGTCAGGACAAAGTGCTGCGCACGGTGCCGGTGGTGGATGGGAAAGCCGATTTCTATTTCCTCAATCCGGGCAAATATGGAGCGCGGCTGATAAATGATACGAATGGGAATGGCGTCTGGGATACGGGAAACTACGCCGAGAAGCGCCAGCCTGAAATGGTTTACTATTATCCGATGGTTCTGGAGCTTAAAGCGAACTTTGATTTGACCCAGGAATGGGATATTAAGGCCAAGTCCCTGGATAGGCAGAAGCCGGACGAACTAAAAAAACAAAAACCAGATGAAGACAAGAAAAAGCAAAACAGGAACAAAAATAACCGCAGTGGCAATAGCAGCCGCAACAGTGGTAGAGGCCATAGCTATTAGGCGGAAGCAATTGTTCATTCTATTAATGGTGGGAGCGGTCTGTTTGGGAACCTCCCAGTCTGTTCAGGCCCAATGTACTGCAAAGAATGAAGCTTTCCAGTCGGGCGAGCATGTCATGTACGATTTATATTTCAATTGGAAGTTCATTTGGAAGAAGGTGGGTCTGGCAAGCCTCACTACCAATGCCACGACTTACCATTCCGAGCCTGCATTTCGCTTTAACTTGCTTTGTGTAGGCAGTAAAAAGACCGATTTTTTCTTCAAGATGCGTGATACGTTGACTTGTTATGTCAGCGATAGGTTGGAGCCGCTCTACTTCCGTAAAGCGGCAGAGGAGGGAAGCCGCCATACGGTGGACGAGGCTTGGTTCTCCTACTCGGACGGACTGGCGAATGTAAAGCAGAGACGCACCTGGCACAATCCCGTGCGTGAGGCTCAGGAGATGGAATACAGTGATAGTCGCTGTATCTTCGATATGTTGAGCATTTTGGCGCAGGCGCGCTCTTATGACCCTAAAGACTACAAGGTAGGGCAGAAGATACTCTTTCCCATGGCCACAGGACGCAGGGTGGAAGAGCAGACGTTGATTTACCGCGGCAAGGAGGAGGTCAAGGCGAATAACGACACCGTTTACCGCTGCTTGGTATTCTCTTTCGTAGAGTACAAGAAAGGTAAGGAGAAGGAGGTCATCACCTTCTTCGTATCCGATGATAAGAACCACCTTCCCATTCGCTTGGACATGTATTTGAATTTCGGTTCGGCCAAGGCATTCTTCAAGAGTGTCCGGGGCAACCGCTATCCGATGACGTCTGTGGTAAGGAAAAAGTGATGTTATCCCCTTTTCTAAATACACTGGATTCGAAAGTGGCAATCAGTTTTCCCTCCTGGTTGGTGACGTCGATCTGGTAATATCCGGTGGTGCGGCCGATGTAGCGTTCGCGTGCTTCGGCATACAGTACATCGCCCGGTCCGCTGCTGCGCAGGAAGGTGATATTGGACGAAAGAGAGAAGGCCAATGTTCCGTGGGAGTTGGCTGCTGCTGCCAGTGCCAGGTCGGCAAGGGTGAAGATGGCCCCTCCTTGCGTACGGCCTCCTGCATTGAGATGCTCTGCCGTGATAACCAGGCGTGCCTTGCTGTATCCTTCCTTTATTTCTATCAGTTCTACACCTGCATTCGTGGCGAAGCGGTCGTTCTTAAAAAACTCTTGTGCGGTCATGGGGAGTAATGATTAATGTTTAGTGATTAATGATTAATGGGTGGAAAATATGTGCTTCCGGACGCAAAAGTAACGATTTTAGCCATTAATTGAATTATTTAGGCGGGTCAAATCTGTACACTTGCTCTACTTTTGCAGCAGGAAAAATCATAAACTCTTAATAAATAAATCCCTTATTATGAAAACAGTCCTCACTACATTGGGAATCTCCCTCCTTGTATTGGCAGGTTGCGCAGGGCAAAAGCAGGCTGAAAGCAACTTTATCCAAGAAAACATTGATAATGCTGTGGCTCAGGAGACAATTCAGACAGACATTATCGAGAAATCCGGTAAAATCCTTAATCCTCGTACCATTGATAAGGATGGGAACATTGTCTATGTACCTATCGACGATTGGTGTTCCGGCTTCTTCCCCGGTAATATCTGGCATATGTACGAGTTGACCGGTGACCAGAAGTGGCTGCCGCTGGCAGAGAAGTATACCGAGGATTTGGATTCGGTACAATACCTTACCTGGCACCATGATGTGGGCTTTATGATTGGCAGCAGCTACCTGAACGGATACCGTTTTGCGGGTAAGGAGGAGTACAAGCCGGTCATCATACAGACAGCCAAATCATTGTCTACCCGTTTCCGCCCTGCAGCAGGCGTACTTCAGTCATGGGATGCAGACAAGGGGTGGCAGGCTGAACGTGGCTGGAAATGTCCCGTTATCATTGATAATATGATGAACCTCGAACTGCTGTTCGAAGCTTCCAGGCTGTCCGGCGACTCCACTTTCTATAACATAGCCCGGAAGCACGCCGATACGACTATGGCTAACCATTTCCGTGAGGACAACAGCTGCTATCATGTGGTGGATTATGACCCCGAAACCGGTGAAGTCCGTAAGAGACAGACTGCACAAGGCTATGCCGACGAGTCTGCTTGGGCACGTGGACAAGCGTGGGCCTTGTACGGCTATACCATGTGCTATCGCTATACACACGATGCCAAATACCTGGAACAGGCTGAAAAGGTCTACAACTTTATCTTCAACAACAAGAATCTTCCGGAAGACTTGGTTCCCTACTGGGATTTCGATGCTCCCAATATCCCGAATGAACCTCGCGATGCTTCGGCAGCTGCCTGCACGGCGTCCGCCCTTTACGAGCTGAGTACTTATCTGCCGGATAAGGGATACAAGGAAACCGCCGACCGGATTATGGAAAGCCTCGCTTCTCCTTCCTACCGTGCCAAGGTGGGTACCAACGGCAACTTCATCCTGATGCACTCTGTGGGCAGTATTCCTCACGGTGCGGAGATTGATGTACCGCTGAATTATGCCGACTATTACTTCCTGGAAGGATTGATGCGTAAAAGAGACTTGGAAAAATGAAAACTCAATTAAATATTTTGTTAGGTGGTTTAGGTTTGTTCGCCTTGCAGGGCTGTAAAGCCCCGCAGGCGGAACAATCCGTCCAGCCGAATGTCATTTACGTTTTTCCCGACCAATACCGTAACCAGGCGATGGAGTTCTGGGGCCAGGAAGGTTTTCGCGAGAAAGTGAACTTTCGGAATGACCCGGTGCATACCCCGCGCTTGAATGATTTTGCCCGGGAGTCGGTGGTGTTGACATCTGCCATGAGCAACTGCCCGTTGAGCAGTCCCCACCGTGGTTCTCTGTTGACGGGAATGTATCCTAATAAGAGTGGTATTCCATTGAATTGCAATTCGAGCCGTCCCATCAGCTCTCTGCGTGAGGATGCTGTGTGTGTGAGTGATGTTTTCTGCAATGCCGGATATGACTGCGCCTACTTTGGCAAACTGCATGCCGAATTTCCTACCCCCAACGACCCCGAACGTCCCGGACAGTATGTGGAAGACCGTGTACCTGCATGGGATGCCTATACGCCGAAAGAACGTCGTCATGGGTTCAATTACTGGTATTCTTACGGTACCTTTGACGAACACAAGAATCCGCATTACTGGGATACGGAAGGCCGTCGCCACGACCCGCGCGAGTGGTCACCGTTACACGAATCGGGCAAGGTGGTGTCTTATCTGAAGAACGAGGGGAATGTACGCGACCCGAAGAAACCTTTCTTCATTATGGTAGGCATGAATCCTCCCCATAGTCCGTACCGTTCTTTGGACGACTGTATGGAGGAAGATTTCAATCTCTATAAAAACCAGCCTCTGGACAGCTTGCTCGTCCGTCCGAATGCCGACTCCAAGATGCTCAAGGCAGAGAGTGCACGCTACTACTTTGCTTCTGTGACGGGTGTCGACCGTGCTTTCGGTCAGATACTCGATGCCTTGAAGGAACTCGGACTGGACAAGAATACCATTGTCGTGTTTGCCTCCGACCATGGAGAGACCATGTGCAGCCAGCATACGGAAGACCCGAAGAATTCCCCATACTCCGAGTCCATGAACGTTCCTTTCCTGGTGCGTTTTCCCGATAAGATTAAGCCCCGCGTGGACGACTTGATGCTTTCCTCGCCGGACATCATGCCTACCTTGTTGGGTCTTGCCGGTCTTGCCGACTCCATTCCGGCCGAGGTGCAGGGACGCAACTATGCACCGCTTTTCTTCGATGAAAAGGCGGATATTGTACGTCCCACCGGCGCTCTCTACATCCAGAACCTGGACGGTGAGAAGGATGCGGAAGGTATGGTCCGTTCCTACTTCCCTTCGTCGCGCGGCTTTAAATCGGCGCGCTACACGCTGGCGCTCTACATTGACCGCGAAAACCATAAGCTGGTCAAAAGTTTGTTGTTTGACGATGAAAAGGACCCGTATCAGATGAATAACCTTTCTTTGGAAGAAAACCAAGAAGTCGTAAAAGACCTTTGCGCAGAGATGGGCAAAGTGTTGAAAGAAATTGATGATCCTTGGTATAAGGAAGGTATCTTGAAGGATATGATACCTTATTGATTGGAAATGGGTTATAGATAATCCTCCATAAATTGCTTGAACGTTTTTTGCGACCCGCTTCGACTGATAGTGAACTATTTGTCGGAGCGGGTTGTTTGATTCAGAGTGGAATAAATTACCAATACGTATTAAGTAAATGATGGAGATGAAGTACAGACTATGGGCTTGTTTGTTGTTTTTGCCGATGGTCCTTTGGGCGTCCGGGCGTCCGAAAGTGGCTGTCGTACTCAGTGGGGGTGGCGCCAAAGGGACGGTGCATATCGGTGCTCTGAAAGTAATTGAAGAAGCGGGTATCCCTATAGATTATGTGGTGGGCACTAGTATGGGGGCCATTGTGGGCGGTTTGTATTCTATCGGATATACCCCGCAGCAATTGGACAGTATGGTGAATGCCCAGAACTGGAAATTCTTGCTCTCGGATGCCCCCAATCCTAAGGATGTGTTGCTGGATGACCGGTTGAAGTCGGAGCGCTATGTACTCTCCATTCCGTTTTCTTTGAAATCTGCCGCTGTTTCGGATGCGGGTATCATAAAAGGGAAGAACCTGGCACGTTTGTTCTCCACATTGACAGAAGGTTACCAGGATTCTGTGGATTTTAGCCGTCTTCCTATTCCGTTTGCCTGCGTGTCGGAAAATCTGGTGAATGGCAGCGAAGTAGTGTTCCATGAGGGAATACTGGCCACTGCCATGCGTTCCAGCATGTCCATTCCCGGTGTGTTTGCTCCGGTAGACCTGGATGGAATGGTGTTGGTGGACGGTGGAATGGTGAATAACTATCCGGTAGATGTGGCGCTTGCCATGGGGGCCGACTACATTATCGGGGTGGATGTGCAGAGTCCGCTGCTTAAGGCTTCCGAGCTGAAATCGGTGAAAGACATCTTCGGGCAAATCATCAATCTGCAAGGAGAGAAGAAATACCGTGAGAATCTGCGTAATACCGACGTATTGATAAAGGTGGATGTCACCGGCTATTCGGCTGCAAGTTTCACCAAAGAGGCCATCGACACTTTGATGGTGCGGGGAGAGCGTGCTGCCATGGACAGTTGGGACGGACTGCTTGCCCTGAAACGGAAGCTGGGACTTGCAGAAGATTATCAGCCTCGCCGCCCGGGACCTTTCCGCTTGCCCGGCGTGGCTGTTGATAGGGAGATTCCCGTTGATTCCCAAATAGCCGCCCCTGCTGTACGGGAGAACAAGCTGAATGTCGGTTTTCGTTTTGATACGGAAGAACTGGCGGCGTTGCAGGCAAATACGGACTTCTATTTCGGCCGGCAGCGGGAGTCGCTGGCCAGCCTCACCGCCCGTCTGGGCAAGCGTACACTGGCACGACTCGGATATGGTTATCAGTGGGACGGTGGATGGCAGGCAGGACTTGCCTATCAGTTCGACTATAAAGATATGAATATTTATAATGAAGGCAAACGGGCGCTGGATTTGACTTTTACACATCAGCTGGTCCGTATGGGGGCGGCGAAGGACTGGAACAATATCCAGGTCAGTTTGGGCATTGACTTTGATTACTACCACTATCATGATTTGCTGTCGCTCGACCCGTTGGCTTCGGCACTGTTTGAGAATTCGTCCTTATTCAGTTACTTTGCCGGACTTGTGTTCAACAACTTGAATGAGAGGAGCGCCCCTACAAAAGGGATGTCGTGGGCGGTATCCTACCATCTCTATACGGATAACCTCTTCCAGTATAAGGACAACAATCCTATTTCTGTTTTCGATGTCCGTTGGCAGGGATGTTTCTCTCCGTCGAGTAAGCTCACTGTCACTCCTTCGTTTTATGGACGCGTATTGTCCGGAAGCGATAATTATCCTTTTGCCATCATCAATATGGTGGGGGGGACCATACCGGGGCGCTATATGCTACAGCAGATACCGTTTACGGGCATCAACCGTGCGGAACTGTCACAAGCCGCATTGCTGGTTGCAGGGCTGAACCTCAGACAGCGTATCTTGAAAAACCAGTATATATCAGTGATGGGCAGTTATGGGCGAAACTCCGGGAAGTTTCATCAGATTCTTGACTCTTCCGAATCGGTTGATATGGCAGGGGTAGGCATCGGCTATATGTACAAGAGTTTTCTGGGACCAGTGGAGATACAATTGAATTGGTCCAACCAGACGAAGAAAGTAGGGTGGTATGCCGGGTTCGGATTCGTATTCTAACAGGGATGTATCAAAATACACAATCACCATAGGATTATACAGATTTTATTTTTCAGTTAAAAGAACAGAAGAACAAGAGAGAGAAATATGTTCTTTTGTTCTTCTGTCTAAAACTTACCCCAATCTGTATGATTCTGTGGTGAGTTATGATACCTTCGTTATTTATTCAGCTTCCATTCGCTTCCGTCCTTACCGTCCTTAATCTCGAAACCGAGTGCGGTGAGTTCATTACGGATTTTGTCGGATGTAGCCCAATCTTTGTTGGCTTTTGCCTTTGAACGCTCTTCCAATAGCATGTCCACTACCTTGCCGAAGGCGGCTTCACGCTCTTCGTTGGAGGCGTTGTCTTCTTGTAATCCTAAGATGTCGAAGCAGAAAAGGTGGAAGGTCTCCTTCAATTCTTTCAGGTCTTCGGCTGCGATGGAATCGTTTCCAGCCAGGATATTGTTTACCATTTTGGCGCCGTCGAAGAGGTGGGCGATGACAATCGGTGAGTTCAAGTCATCATTCATGGCTTCGTAACACTTGGCACGCAGGGATTTCACGTCTATGGTAGAGGTTGCAGCAGGGGTAATCTTGTCCAGTCCATGTACAGCATCCATCAGTCTTGCCAATCCCTTTTCGGCGGCTTGCAGAGCTTCGTTGCTGAAGTCTACCGTACTGCGGTAGTGGGCTTGCAGGGTGAAGAAGCGGATGGTCATTGGGCTGTAGGCTTGCTCCAGCATGGGGTGTGTGCCTTTGAAGAGCTCTTCCAATGTGATGAAGTTACCGTAAGACTTACCCATTTTCTGTCCGTTCACGGTCAGCATGTTGTTGTGCATCCAATAATGTACCATATCTTCCCCTTGGGAAGCTACGGATTGTGCAATCTCGCATTCGTGATGCGGGAAGATAAGGTCCATGCCGCCACCATGAATGTCGAAGTGCTCGCCCAAGTATTTCTTTCCCATGGCTGTACATTCGGCGTGCCAGCCGGGGAAGCCGTCGCTCCACGGGGAAGGCCAACGCATGATGTGTTCCGGTTGCGCACATTTCCAGAGGGCAAAGTCTGCGGGGTTGTGCTTCTCGCTCTGTCCGTCCAGTTCGCGGGTGGTGTTGAGAACATCATCCAGGTTGCGTCCGGAGAGCTTGCCGTAGTGATGGTCCTTATTGTATTTTTCTACATCGAAATAAACGGAACCTTCACTTTCGTAGGCATATCCGTTCTTCAATATCTCCTTTACAAGTTCTATCTGTTCGATGATGTGGCCGCTGGCATGTGGCTCGATACTGGGAGACAGCACATTCAATGCATCCATCGCCTTATGATAGCGGTTGATGTAGTACTGTGCCACTTCCATTGGTTCCAGTTGTTCCAGACGGGCTTTTTTCGCAATCTTGTCTTCACCTTCGTCGGCATCGTGCTCCAGATGGCCCACGTCGGTAATGTTGCGGACATAGCGCACCTTGTAGCCGATGTGCGTCAGGTAGCGGAACAGCAGGTCGAAAGTGATGGCAGGGCGTGCATGTCCCAAGTGCGGGTCACCGTACACGGTCGGTCCGCAGACATACATGCCTACATGCGGTGCATGCAGCGGTACGAACAGCTCTTTTTTTCTATTTAAAGTGTTGTAAATGGTCAGTTGATGTTCCATAACAGTTGATTATTAGTTCTTTTAGGAGTACAAAGGTATAATAAATCTGTGAAAATCTATAATGATATTCTGTTTTATAAGAGTAAATGCAACGGATTTCACCTTCGTTTATTACTTTTGTATCCATGAAGTCAGATAAACGTGTATTGCTTGGCATGAGTGGCGGCACGGATAGTTCCGTGGCCGCCATGAGGTTGCAGGAAGCCGGTTATGAGGTGACTGGCGTGACTTTCCGTTTCTATGAGGCAGGAGATGAGACCGGGTATTTGGAAGATGCACGGGCTCTGGCCCTGAAGCTGGGGATGAAACACATTACCTATGATGCACGCGAGCTTTTCCGTTCGCGTATTATCCGCTATTTTGTGGAAGAGTATCTAAGGGGGCGTACTCCCGTTCCTTGCACGGTCTGCAATAATGAGCTGAAGTGGGCGCTGTTGGCTAAAATAGCCGATGAAAAGGGGATTTATTGGATTTCTACCGGACATTATGTGCGTAAAGTCTTGTCCGGAGGAAAGTATTATATAGCTCCTGCCGCAGATAAGGACAAAGACCAGACTTTCTTTCTGTGGGGATTGAAGCAGGACATCCTGCAGCGTATGTTGCTTCCGATGGGAGATATTACGAAAAATGAGGCGCGCTCGTATGCGGCGGAGCGTGGTTTCGGGCAGGTGGCTGCGAAGAAAGACAGTATAGGGGTGTGCTTTTGTCCTTTGGATTACCGTTCCTTTTTAAAGTGTGAAGTCCCCGAAACACTATTACCCGGTAAAGGTAGATTCGTCGATGAAAAGGGGAATTTCTTAGGATGGCATGAGGGCTATCCGTTTTATACCGTAGGGCAACGTAGGGGCTTGGGTATCCATCTGAACAAGGCTGTTTTTGTGAAAGAGACAAGAGTGGAAAGCAATGAAGTCGTTTTAGCTCCGCTCTCTTCCCTCTACAGGCAGGAAATGTGGCTGGGAGACTGGAACCTGGTGGAGAATAGTCGTGTGCTGGGTGCAAACGAGGTTATTGTGAAGATACGCTACCGTAAGCAGGCAAACCGGTGCAGGGTGACTCTTACGGTGGAAGGTCTGTTACGTGTCCGTCTGATAGAGCCGCTGGAATCCATTGCACCCGGGCAGGCAGCGGCTTTCTATGATAAGGACGGATACTTGTTGGGCGGTGGAATTATTCTCTGAACCTTACATTCGTTTTATAGCTTCTCGAACAAAAGATAGTAAATGTTGTTAATTTTATGAGACGTCTTTTTATGAGAAACTTTTAAAACGAACTGTAATATGAAAAGGATATATATTGTAATGTTGTTTGCTGCTTTAGCAACCATAACTTATGCTCAGACGGATGATAAAGGTTATCAGGAGGGAGCTTGGGTATTGAAAGGAGTGACTGGTCTTAATATGTCACAGACTGCCATGGCCAACTGGTCGGCAGGAGGTGAGAATTCCATTGCTGGAAATGCCTACTTGAATGCATCACTGACACACAAGAAAGGAAACTGGCTCTGGGTCACCAACATGGTGCTGGACTATGGCTTGTCGAAAACCAAATCTCAGGGGATGAGGAAAAGTAGTGATAAAATAGGGCTTTCCACTCAGTTGGGATATTCTACAGACAACGTCTGGTTCTATACACTGATGGGTGATTTGAATACCCAGTTTGCCAAAGGATATGACTATCCCGACAAAGAGCACCAGATTTCCAATTTCTTTGCTCCTGCCTATTCGAATATCGCCCTGGGTATGGAATGGAGGCCTAAGAGTAACTATTCTCTACTGCTTTCACCCGTTTCCACCAAGATGACTTTCGTGACTGATGACTATCTTTCCGATTTGGGTGCTTTTGGTGTAGACCCGGGTGACCACTTCAAGATAGAGGGTGGCGCTTTTGTGAAAGCCCGTGCTGAATTGCCCGTGATGGAGAATGTGAATCTGATTACTACGGCTGATTTCTTTACTCCTTACAGCAAAGATTTTGGAAACATAGATGTGAATTGGGATGTACTTATCAGCATGAAAATCAATAAAGTATTGTCGGCTACCATCAATACAACTCTGAAGTATGACAATGATGTGAAAACGTTTGATGACAATGGAGTGAAGAAGGGCGCCAAGGTGCAGTTTAAGGAAGTGCTGGGAATTGGGCTGGCATATAATTTCTAATCCTTGAGGCTGATTGTTGAAATGAAAAAGTAAAGTCAAAACGTACTGACTGATTTGTAAAACGCGGATTACGCAGATTACATGGATTTATTAATTTATCCGCGTAATTTGCGTAATCCGCGCTTGATTTTTATGATATAGTAATTTACCGGTTTAGTTCCAGCATTTCCTCTATATACTCCCTCGTGTTGCTGAGCCGGGGCACCTTATGCTGTCCGCCGAGTTTCCCCTTGCTATCCAGCCAGTCATGGAAGAGGTTGGGGCGGGCAACGATGATTTCCAGCGGTTGCAGCGCCAGATTATTCTGCCTTTTAGCCTCGTAGTCGGAGTTCACCTCTTTCAGGGTATCGTCCAATACTTTGGCGAACTTCTCCAGGCTGTCCGGCATTTGTGCAAACTCTATCAGCCACTGGTGGCGGCATTTGGCATGCTTGTCCATAAACACGGGAGCAGCAGAGTAATCTACTACTTGTGCACCGGTCTCGGCACATGCCCTGGCAAGTCCTCTTTCCGCGTTATCCACAATCAGTTCTTCGCCGAACGCGTTGATAAAGTGCTTGGTACGTCCGGTGATGACGAACTTATAGGGGTTCTTCGATGTGAACTTCACCGTATCTCCAATCATATATCGCCACAAACCGGCAGAAGTGGAGATTACCATGGCGTAGTTTTTGTTCAGCTCCACCTCCTCGAGGCAGAAGGTACGCGGATTCTCCTTGCCTACATCTTCAAGCGGGATGAACTCGTAGAAGATACCGTAGTCAATCATCAGCAACATGGCAGGGTCGGCAGGGTCGTTCTGCGTGCCGAAGTAGCCTTCGGAGGCGTTATAAGTCTCTACATAATGCATCTTGCTGCTGCGGATCACGTCTTTGTATTGCTCGCGGTAGGGAGTGAAGGCAACGCCGCCGTGGAAGAATACCTCCAGGTTGGGCCATATCTCTTCGAGGCTCTGCTTTCCCGTCTTTTCCAGTATATGTTTGATGAGTACAAGCATCCAGGACGGTACACCGGAAAGGTTGCTTACATTTGCATGGATGGTTTCGCGGGCAATGGCCTCCATTTTGGGCTCGAAGTGCTCCATCAAGGCTGTCTGCTTGCTGGGTACGCGGACAAAGTTTACCAGTGGGTTGATATTTTCTATGAGGATGGCGGAGAGGTCGCCTACAAGACTGTGGTTGGTGTTCAGGTTGGGAGCGTGGCTGCCTCCAAGGATAAGCCCTTTACCGGAAAAGAAGCGACTTTCGGGATTCTGTCCCAGATAGATGGCAACGGCATCCCGGCCTCCCTTGTAATGCGTGTCGTGCAAGGACTCCCGGCTGACGGGCAGGAACTTGCTCTTGTCGTTGGTGGTACCCGATGATTTGGCAAACCAACGTATTTCCGAAGGCCAAAGCAGATTTTGCTCACCGGCACGCAGGCGGGTTACATAAGGTTTTACTTCTTCGTAAGTTTGTATGGGAAGGCGCTTCTTGAAATCTTCATAAGTACGGATAGAGGCATAGTCATGCTTCTTTCCCCATTCCGTGTTTGCCGCTGTCCGGACGAGGCGCTGCAGTACAAGCTGTTGCAATTCACCGGCATGGCTGGTGTATTGTTCGATTTCTTTCAGACGGGGAGCAAAATATACCTTATTCAGAAACTTTGTAATATTCATCGTTCTTTGTGAAATCTTATTTTAAACCGCAAAAATAATCTTATTTATCGGCATCTCTATCTTTTTTCTCTTTTTTTTCTATCTTTACGGACCTATAGAACAATAATTCAAACAAAAATATCATGAGAATAGGTATTTTGACTTCAGGAGGCGACTGTCCCGGCATCAACGCTACCATTCGCGGTGTATGCAAAACAGCTATCAACCATTATGGAATGGAGGTAATTGGCATTCACAGCGGTTTTCAGGGGCTGCTGACCAAGGATGTGGAGTCGTTTACCGAAAAGTCCTTATCTGGTTTGCTGAACTTGGGAGGTACGATGCTCGGTACTTCGCGCGAGAAGCCCTTTAAGAAGAACGGCGTGATGTCCGGCGTGGACAAACCGGCACTGATAGCGCGGAATATCGAAGAGATGGGGCTTGATTGTGTAGTCTGTATCGGCGGGAACGGTACGCAGAAGACAGCCGCCAAACTCTCTGCTATGGGGCTGAACATTGTGTCTGTACCTAAAACCATAGACAACGATATTTGGGGAACTGATTTCTCCTTCGGATTCGATTCTGCCGTCAGCATTGCTACGGATGCCATCGACCGGTTGCACAGCACGGCCAGCTCGCACAAACGGGTGATGGTGATTGAGGTGATGGGGCACAAGGCAGGTTGGATAGCCTTATACTCCGGTATGGCAGGCGGTGGTGACGTGATTCTGATTCCGGAGATTCCCTATAATATCCACCGTATCGGAGAAACGATTCTGAATCGGCTGAAGAAAGGAAAGCCTTACTCCATCGTGGTGGTAGCCGAAGGTATACAGACGGACGGGCGGAAGCGTGCCGCCGAGTATATCGCTCAGGAGATAGAGTATGAGACGGGTATCGAGACCCGTGAGACTGTGTTGGGTTATATTCAGCGGGGCGGCTCACCCACACCTTTTGACCGTAACCTTTCCACACGTATGGGCGGACATGCCACGGAACTGATTGCCAACGGGCAGTTCGGGCGGATGATTACCTTGAAGGGGAATGAAATAGCTTCTGCACCGCTGGAGGAGATTGCGGGCAAGTTGAAGCTGGTGACGGAAGACAATGACTTAGTTGTCCAGGGACGTCGGATGGGAATCTGTTTCGGCTAATTTTTCTTGTGGGGATTCTTCAACAGCTTCTGCCATGGGATTTTCTTCTGTGGAGGTTTCTGTTGCATGGTTTCGCTCCTTGGCTGCCTGGACTTCCTCCTTGAAAGCGGCATCCTTAATTTTTTTCAATGCCATCTGTGCCGCATTTTGTTGCGACTCCTTCTTGGAATAACCGGTGCCGGTACCTGCCGATATCCCTTCGATGCGGACTTCGGTGTGGAACATCGGATTGTATTCTTCGTCGAGAAACTGCTCGATAAGCTCGAATGACACCTCCATTTTGTTCTTCTGGCTCCATTCGATGAGTTTTGACTTGAAGTTGACCTCTTTGCGAGACATCTTGTCGAGGTCGATATAGTTTTTGAAAATCTTCTCTTCCATGAACTGCTTGCAGCGGTCGTAGCCCTGGTCCAGATAAATGGCGCCGATGAAGGCTTCGAATGCATTGCCGTACATGTAGCTGTTGTGGGATGAGGAGCGGGTGGAGTATTTCACCAGTTTGTCCAGTCCGATTTCCACGGCCAGTTTGTTGAGTGTTTCCCGCTGTACAATTTTGGAACGGGTATTGGTAAGGAAACCTTCGCGGCGTCCTTCGAAATGGCGGTAGACAATATCTCCTACAATGGCGTCGAGGATAGCATCGCCCAAGAATTCCAGCCGTTCGTTGTTGATGGGACGTCCTTTTTCGGAGCGCATGGAGATGGATTTATGCAGCAAAGCCTGCTGATAGACCTTGATGTCACGTGGAAAGAAGCCGAGAATTCTGTAAAAACAAAAATAAGACTCTCTATCCTTGCGGAACAAGAGCCTTATTTTATCTATTTGGTTACGTAACACGACCTTATTATTCTGCGTATTTCTTGAAAATGACACACGCATTATGACCACCGAATCCAAAAGTATTGGACAAAGCTACGTTCACTTCGCGCTTTTGTGCTTTGTTGAACGTGAAGTTCAGGTCATAGTCGATGTTTTCGTCGTTATCACCCTCTTCGTGGTTGATGGTCGGAGGAACAATGCCATTCTTGATGGCGAGGATGCTTGCAATGGATTCTACCGCACCGGCAGCGCCCAGCAAGTGGCCGGTCATGGATTTTGTCGAACTGATGTTCAACTCATACGCATGCTGTCCGAATACCTCTTTGATTGCTTTTGCTTCCGAAATATCACCTACGGGAGTAGATGTACCGTGAACATTGATATAATCTACTTCTTCGGGTTTCATTTCTGCATCTTCCAACGCATTCAGCATCACTAACTTGGCTCCCAAACCTTCGGGGTGAGAGGCTGTCAAGTGATGAGCGTCGGCAGACATTCCTACGCCGGCAACTTCCGCATAGATTTTGGCACCGCGTGCCTTGGCGTGTTCCAGTTCCTCGAGAACGAGACAACCGCCACCTTCACCCATGATGAATCCGTCACGGCTTGCGCTGAACGGACGGGATGCAGTTTCGGGAGAATCATTGCGGGTTGACAATGCATGCATGGCATTGAAACCACCTACACCGCAAGCGGCGATGGCAGCTTCCGAACCACCGGACACGATAACATTTGCCTTACCCAAACGGATGAGGTTAAACGCATCGGCAATGGCATTTGTGGAAGTGGCACATGCAGAACAAGTTGCGTAGTTGGGACCATGGAAACCATACATGATGGAAATTTGTCCGGCAGCAATGTCCGAAATCATCTTGGGGATGAAGAACGGATTGAATTTGGGGCCGTTTTCCTTACCGGTCAGGGCATAGTTGCCCGCCTCTTCTTCGAATGTACGGATGCCACCGATACCGGCGCCGAAGATGACACCGATTCTGTTTAAATCCTCATTTTCGACGTCAAGCCCAGAGTCACCTACCGCTTCTTTGGCTACTGCAATGGCATATTGTGTGTACAAGTCCATCTTGCGGGCCTCTTTGCGGTCTATATATTTGGTAGCATCGAAGCCTTTTACTTCGCATGCAAACTGAGTCTTGAAAAGCGATGCATCGAAATGAGTAATAGGTCCTGCTCCACTAACCCCATTCACAAGATTTTCCCAGAATTCGGGAACACTGTTGCCAATGGGAGTAATGGCGCCGAGACCTGTTACTACAACTCTTTTTAATTCCATGTTATAAACGAATGGATAAGATTACTTAGCGTGTTCTTCGATGTAAGATACAGCATCACCTACAGTACCAATCTTTTCAGCCTGGTCATCGGGAATAGAGATACCGAATTCCTTTTCGAATTCCATGATCAATTCCACGGTGTCCAGCGAATCCGCGCCCAGGTCGTTGGTAAAGCTTGCGGCGGGAACAACTTCAGCAGCATCAACGCCGAGCTTGTCAACGATGATCTCAACCACTTTTGATGAAACGTCTGACATAATCAAATTAGTTTAAGTTTAACAATTGTGTTTATTCCAAAAATAACTTTATATTTCAAAGCCAAATTTTTGCAAAAGTAACACTTTTTCGATTATTTTTGATAATTCTTTCTTTTTTTTACGGATACGACACGTTAACTATCGCATAAAAATCTAAAAATGAAGAAAATAGCCATTTTCGCATCCGGGTCGGGTTCCAACGCGGAAAACATCGCCGGCTACTTCGCCGCCGGAAATACGGCCCGCGTCGAACTGATATTGACCAACAGACCGGATGCCAAAGTGCTCCGCCGCGCCGAGAAACTGCAGATCGAATCGGTCGTATTCGACCGGGACACCTTCTATAATAGCGACCGGATCGTCGTGCTGATGCGCCGGCGGCAGATC
>OKSA01001229.1_pt1 | contig 23997 bp, 13 predicted proteins | sample 1601181 | NCBI WGS metagenome assembly OKSA01 (sample SAMEA3541538, study PRJEB24748) | human gut metagenome | biome: human gut; feature: human-associated habitat; material: faeces | place: China | collected 2012
CGGATTTGAATAAACTTTGAATTTTTTGGAAAGAATGGGGAAATTTCTTGGTAGGAGTGGGCTGCCGGGGAATTTCCCTCTTTCGTTTTGGGACGGGGTATGGTATAATGTTACGACTGAATTTGTGTTTTCCTGAAATGGAAATGGAATGGCTGGCGCATCGCCTCATGAGAGGCTCTGGCCGGATGGAATAAGGAGGCTGTTTCATGGAAAAGAAGAAATTCTTTTGGCAACGGAAAAAAGACTATTACGAATTCCCCCTGGGTCTGCGAATTCTGGGCGGCATCTGGAGCGTGGTTTGGACGACGGTCAAGGTGGCTCTAGGCGCCGGCCTGGTTGCTCTGACGGTGGTGCTCCTCACCGGGGGCATTTTTGCCTGCCTGTTGGGCAATTACCTCCAGGAGGATGTGATCCCCAATGCCGACTTCAATGTGGAGGATTTTGCGCTGGATCGAAGCTCCTTCATTTATTTCTTGGATTCCCAGAACAACATCCAGAAAATGCAGCAGATCTATGCCGACATTGACCGGGTCTGGGTGTCCTATGAGGACATTCCAAAGGATCTGATTCACGCCGCGGTGGCCATTGAGGACAAGCGGTTCTTCCAGCACCAGGGCGTGGACTGGCTCACCACCACGAAAGCCTGCATCAACATGTTCCTGGGCGGCGGCTCCACCTTCGGCGGCTCCACCATCACCCAGCAGCTCATCAAGAATCTGACCACAGAAGATGACGTCACCGTCCGGCGGAAGGTGCTGGAGATTTTCCGGGCTCTCCAGTTTGAGGACCGCTACACCAAGGAAGAGGTCCTGGAGTGGTACCTCAACACCATCTACCTGGGCGAGGGCTGCGCCGGTGTCCAGAGCGCTGCCCGGACCTACTTCGGCAAGGATGTGTCCAACCTCACCACGGCTGAGTGCGCCAGCCTCATCAGCGTTACCAACAACCCCTCCCTGTATGACCCCTACATCAGCATGGAGCGGAACCGGAAGCGCCAGCTCATTGTGCTGTCTGAGATGCAGAAGCAGGGCTATCTGTCCGAGGAGGAGTACCAGGCGGCGGTGGACCAGGATATGATCTTCACCAGCGTCTCCCTCAGCGATGAGCTCTTTACCTGCACCAACTGCGGCTTCCAGGGCAACCGCAGCTCCTTTGAGTACGTCCAGGAGGACGAGCGATACCAGTGCCCGATGTGCGGCACGGTGGTGGACATTCCCGAGTTCCGTCTCCCCAAAGCGCTGGTCCGGGAGGAGATAAAGAATGTGGAGGCTTTGGGCGTAAAGATAGAGACCAACGTAGTAGTCGGCCGCTCTATAAGCCTGGATGAGCTGATGGAGGAAGAGGGCTTTGACGCCGTATTCGTAGGCAGCGGCGCAGGGCTGCCCAACTTCCAGAAGATACCCGGCGAGAACCTCTGCGGCGTATACTCCGCAAACGAGTTCCTCACCCGCATAAACCTCATGAAGGCATACGAGTTCCCCGAGACGGATACTCCTATCCGCGTGGGCAAGAACGCTGCCGTAATAGGCGGCGGCAACGTGGCCATGGACGCCGCCCGCTGCGCCAAGCGCCTGGGCGCCGAGAATGTCTACATCGTCTACCGCCGCGGCATGGCTGAGCTGCCTGCCCGTAAGGAGGAGGTCGAGCACGCCGAGGAGGAAGGTATCATCTTTAAGACGCTGACCAACCCCACCGAGGTGCTGGGCGACGAGAACGGCTGGGTCAAGGGTATGACCTGCGTGGAGATGGAGCTGGGCGAGCCGGATGCTTCCGGCCGCCGCCGTCCCATCGTGAAAGAGGGCAGTGAGTTTGTCCTGGATGTGGACACCATGATCATGGCCCTGGGCACCAGCCCCAACCCGCTGATCCGCTCCACCACGCCGGGTCTGGACGCCGACAAGCACGGTTGCCTGATCACCAACGGCCCTGACGGCCTGACCAGCCGCCCGATGGTCTACGCTGGCGGCGATGCCGTTACCGGCGCTGCCACCGTCATCCTGGCCATGGGCGCCGGCAAGAAAGGCGCTGCCGCCATCGACGCATACCTTCAGAAGTAACCCATATCTCACAGGCCATTGCGCGTCTGACGCGATTGCACCCCAGTGATGAGAAAGAACTCTATGCAGGCGGATTGCCGTTTGCATAGAGTTCTTTTGTCTTTCCGTTTCCGGCAAAGCTGCCCCAAAGCCATGCTTTGAGGCAGCCCGCGTTATAGCGCAAATACTGTGGCGAGGTTAGGCGTCTGTGTCCAAAATGGTCAGGAGCTTCGCCATCTGGGCTCGGGTCAGTGTGCCCTTAGGCTGCATGGTACCATCCTCGAAGCCCTGGAACAGGCCCTCGGCGGTGGCCCAGGCAACGGCCGTCTTGGCATAACCGGAGATCTTGTCTGCGTCTTTATACACAGACAGATCAGTACTTTCTGCTGGCTCAACCTTCAGGTATTCGGTGACGAACCGGTACAGGAAGGTGGCAGCCTGCTCCCGGGTCACATTGGAATTGGGGGCAAAGCGGGTTTCGGTTACGCCTTTGGCAATCCCCACATCCTGGGCCCAGGCTATGGCGTCGGCATACCATGCGCCTTCCGCAACGTCGGTGAAGGTAGAACCTTCGCCGACTTCGGGGGAATCGGCCAAGCGGTACAGGGTCGTCACCAGCATAGCCCGGGTGGTGCTGCCGTTGGGGGCAAACCGGTTATTCCCCACGCCGTTCATTAGACCGTTGCCAATCACATAGTCAGTGTACTCATGATACCACTGTGTGGTATCCAGGTCGGCAAAAGCCTGGGAGGGGCACTTATGGCCGGTGGCAGGTACGATGTCCCGATGCTCGGTGGCGTCACAGCGGCTGCACTGATAGACGGTGTAGCCCTCCTCGGTCTCGGTAGGCGCCACGGTCTCGCCCTTCACGGAGAAGTCATGGCCCAGGGCGGGGATGGTCTTGCTGACGCGGCTGATTTCAGCCTTGCAAACGGTGCAGTACACAACCTCGTCATAGGAGCCATCTTTGGTACAGGTGGCGGGAACCTCTTTTTCACGGACAGGAGCACCGGGGGTATGTTCGTGAACAGTCTCGCCTTCGAATTTGGCGTAGTAGTCCTGAGCCTTCAGCTCCTCGCCTGCCTTGAATGTAACAGTCTCGTTCGTGGTGATCAACTTTGTACATTCCTTGTCGCTGTACCAGCCGGTAAACTTCGCGCCCTCCCCGGCCGCAGCCGTCAGGACGTGGGACCAGCCGGATTCGCTATCCTCCGTACTGGTGATGCCCACAAAGCCGTTGCCAACGGCGGCCAGAAGGTTGACAGGGATATCTTCCGTAGCGGTCAGGTCCAGTTCTTTCAGGACGGGGTCGATGCTGACGCCGAAAAGGGCGAGATTAGTGCTGAGATCCAGACTGGTGATATAGGTGTCACGCACATCCAGCTCCCAAAGTGTCAGAATGGGCGTCACATCGATTTCATGCAGGGGATTCCCGTTACATCTCAGACGGTTCAGGCCTGTGTTGTTGCTGAGATCCAGCGAGGTCAGCTGGTTGTTGCCACAATACAGGCGCAACAGAATTGTATTGTTGCTGAGATCCAAACTGGTGAACTGATTACCCTCGCAATCCAGGTACTTCAAATAGCTGTTGTTGCTGATATCCAGCTCTGTGAGCTCGGCTTTGTTGCAGAAGAAGTTTTGCAGATTTTCCAGGTGCGTCACATCGATTTTGCCCAGGGGATTGCGGGAGCAATCCAGGGTGGATAGCTTGGTGTTTCTGGTGAGATCCAGCTCCGTGAGCTGATTGCCGTCACACATCAGCATCATCAGCTCGGGGTGGTTTGTGACATCCAGCTCGGTCAGCCCGTTGTCCGCGCAACAGAGGGTTCGCAGGTTGAGGTTCCTGGACACATCCAGCTTACCCAGGGGATTGCGGGAGCTGTAAAGCGTCCCCAGAACGGTACAATAGCGGACATCCAGGCTCTGAAGCTGGTTATCCATGCAGTTCAACACCGACAGCTGCCGCAGATTGCTCACGTCCAGGGAAGTCAGCTGATTCCTGTCCACAAACAGCTGTACAATACGGCCGTTCTTGGAGAGATCCAGGGAGGTCAATCGATTGGAGCTGCAAAACAGCAGGGAGAGATTGGAGCAGCCGGATACGTCCAGGGAAGTCAGCTGATTACCTTGGCAGGACAGATTGTTAAGCCTGGGGCAACCGGATACGTCCAGGGAGGTCAGCTGATTACTCTGACATTCAAAGAAGCTCAGGCTGGTTGCGCCGTTCACAATCAGCTCTGTCAGATTGTTGTAGTTGCACGTTATGCTCTCAAGGGCGGCGCAATCGGACAGATCCAGCTTGCCGCTCAAATCAGAATCATCGAAAACGATTCCGGTGGGGCGAATTTCCCCGTTGACATCCTTCCATGTAATGGAGTTCCACCAGGGCATTTCCTCGTCGTAGACGCCCCAGGTGGTCACCTCGTCAGGGTCGTAGTTCTCATTCAACTTGAAACCGTTCTTTACACCCGCGCCATCGGCCTGCTCCAGGAAGGCCCGGAGCTTCAGATAGTCGTTGACGTTGTAGCCCTTGGGCACCTCGACGTCGTCGTCACCGCCGCCGCCTTCAGTGAACTGGGCGTAATAGTCCATGGCGTCGACGGGGTCAATCCGGGTAACGTCAATGGTGGGATCCTTGGTAATCAGGGTGTTGTCCCCTCTATACCAGCCCTGGAACACGTTGCCCTCCGCAGGGGTGGCCACTACGGTGTATGTAGCGTTGCCGTCCTCATCCTGCTTCATGACGTAGCCGACATAGCCCCCTTCATCGGCGTAGAGGCCCCAGACGTGGTATCTGCCGCTCTGGCTGAAAACCAGCCTTTCCAACTTGTTGCCCAGGCAGGAGAAGTTTTTCAGCTCGCCGCAGTTTCCCATATTCAGCATGGTGAGCAGGTTGTCGGAGCAGTCCAGATCCTGGGTAAATTGCATCATGCTGGTATCCAGATTCGTCAGCTGGTTGCCGGAGCAGTCCACGCGGATCGGATAGGCCATGGCGTAGATGCCCAGGGTGGTCAGCCGGTTGTTCTCGCAATTGAGTTCTGACAGGGCACTGGTGGCCTTGAGATCCAGAGCGGTCAACTGATTTTCGCTGCAATCCACGATGGACAGCCGACGGCAGTCCGCAAGATCCAAGGCGGTGAGCTGGTTGTCGCCGCAGTACAGGTGCATGAGAAACATACAGCCGGACAGGTTCAGCTCCGTCAGCTGGTTGCCGCTGCAATCCAGCTTCTGAATTCCGGAGTCGGAGAGATTCACCTGGGTCAGGGCGTTGTTCTGCACATGCAGTTCCCGCAGATCTTCACAGCCGGACAGATCCAGCTGGCCGCACAGACCGGCGGCCGGCGCATTGAAGATCATCAGAGACTGCACTGTGACTTCATTCTCTCCCTCGCCGGTTGTCCATTCCATCCAGGTGATGGTGCTTTGGCCCTCCTCGTCGGTGGTACCCCAGGTCGTGGGGTCAGCGGGGTCGTAGTTCTCGTTGAGCTTCGTACCATTTTTGACGCCGTCGGCGTCGGCAATCTCCAGAAAGGCATACAGCTTCAGATAGTCATGCTCGATGTAGCCTTCGGGAACCGACACTTCCGCAGCATCTGTCATGGGACTGCCCGTTGCGGCGGAAATATTTACGCCGCCAAGGGACAGAACCAGTGCCACGGCCAGAATACTGGCCAGGATTCTGCGTTTTCTCATTTTGTTGTCCTCCACACTTCAAATTTTATAGTGACGTATCCGTCAGTGTCACTATGTCCTCATTATACATAAAGATGTACCCAGAGTCAATACCTAAATTCGTCTTGACAAAGGCTGAGCAGGCATATATACTAAAATCGTGATATTGGCCTGGCAGGCGGCCTGCCTGCCATGGTATACGGGGAGGTACAGATGTAATGAACCAATTGGCCCAACGGAAGCGGGAGCTTACAGTACATAAAACCATCCATCCGGTGGTGGATGCCCTGTCCTACTGCGCCCGGCTGGTCAATGAACGGCCACTCTCCGCCTCTATTCAGGAGATGCGGGAGCAGTATCCGGAGCGACGGGAGAGTATCAACGCTCTGTTTGGGCCGCTGGAGGAGCTGGAACGCAGACTGGACACGGCCAGCAGTCATTTGGACGCCTCCCGGCTACGTTTCTTTTTTTGTATGCTGGGAGACTCCACTGAGCGGGGCCGCTCCCACTGCCCCAATATCGCCTCCACCGTTTTCATGCCCAGCGTCGTCGCCTACCCCCATTTTCATGACCTGGATCGCTATCGGGAAGAACTGAAGAATTACTCGGAAGCGGAAGTCATCTTTCAGGCCAGAGTGGCTTTCGCCATTCCCAACGAGGGCTGGCACATCCGGGAGTGCGGCGACTTCTCCACCTTCTACGATTACATCTCCCATTTCCCCGCCACGGACGAAGAGCGGTATCAGATTCTGGGAGCTGTCCGCAACTTTTCCAATTATGTGGACGAGCTGACGGAGCTGCTGCGGCCCATAGTGGCCTGCATTCAGGAAAATGCCTCCCTTTACGAGCCTTTGCTGAACCGGTTCGGGCAGACCTACGGCGGGATAGACGCTGAGGCCCTGTTAAAGCAAGATGCCCGTCTTTTTGAACACGAGGCGGAAGTCATCGACCTGTACCCCAGTCTCTTTTCCATCAACGAGCGTTTTACCATGTTCTATCAAATTGAGAATGACGCGCCAAAACGAAACCATGTGGAAATTGGCGTCCTCTGGGACGCGGCCCGGCAGTATCGCAAACGGGACATGCCTCTGAAAGAGCTAGCTTCCTATACGAAGGTCATCGGCGACCCGGTGCGGATGCAAATCCTGGCGCTCCTGAAGGACGAGGAGGTCTATGTCCAGGAGCTGACGGAGAAAATGGGCCTGTCCTTTACCACACTGTCCCACCACATGACCAAGCTGATGATGGCAGGGCTGGTGACCTCCGAGCGCCGGGGCATCTATGTGTACTACCGAACCAACACGGAGTTCCTCCGCTGGCTCATTGCGCAAATCAGTAACACGGTTCTGCCCTGACGGTCCGCGACTTTTGTATATCCCCGGCATCCTGCGCCGGAGCATATAGGGTCTGCCACCCCAACGGCAAATATACAATAAAAGGAGAAGCATTCATGAAAAAACCTATCCTTTCCCGGCTTGCCGCCTTTTTCCTAGCGGTCTGTCTTATGGCTGGCTATGCGGTACCTGTCCGGGCAGCTGGTGTACAGTGGCAAGAGGTGGACATCGACGCCCCTGCCCCTGACCTGACAGACCGTCAGGTAGAGGAGATCCCCTCCGACACCGGCTATCAGGCGACTGACATTGTCCGTGTCTCGATTGTTCTGGAGGAAAAGTCCGCCGTCCAGGCGGGCTATGCCACCATGGGTATTGCAAAAAACCAGGAGGCCATAGCCTACCAGGACAGCCTGCGGGCAGCGCAGGAGACGATGGCACAGACCATCTCCACCCAGGTGCTGGGGGGCAGCGCGCTGGACGTGGTGTGGAACCTGACTCTGGTGGGGAACATCATCTCCGCCAACGTACCCTATGGTAAGCTGGAAGAAATCCGGCAGCTTCCCGGCGTGAAGGACGCCGTCGTGGAGCAGTGGTACGAACCTCAGACCACGGAAGAAGCGAACGTTGTGTCGCCCCAGACCTATATCTCCTCCGGTATGACCGGGGCGGGCCTGGCTTGGGAGCAGGGCTACACCGGCGCGGGCAGCCGGATTGCTGTCATCGACACCGGTACGGACACTGACCACCAGTCCTTTGACAACGGTGCATTTCTGTACGCTCTGAAGGAGAACGCGGAGGAAGCCGGCTTGTCCCAGGAGGCGTATCTGGCGTCGCTGAACCTCCTGGATGTGGAGGAGTTGGCGGCAGTGCTTCCCCAGCTGAATGTTCATGAGCGTTCCCCCAAGCTGACGGCAGAGGATCTGTATCTCAATGAAAAGCTGCCCTTCGGCTACAACTATGTGGATACAAATCTGCGCATCACGCACGACTATGACAACTTCGGCGGCCATGGCTCTCATGTGGCCGGCATCGCCGCTGCCAACCGCTACATTCCCAAAGAGGACGGCTACCTCCGCGCTACCGATACGGTTTTCGTATGCGGCGCGGCTCCCGACGCTCAGATCATCACCCTGAAGGTAGCCGGTGTGGGCGGTGGCATTGCGGAATCCGACTACATGGCTGCCATTGAGGACGCGATCCTTCTGGATTGCGATTCGGTGAACCTGTCTCTGGGCTCCAATATGCCGGGCGAGGTTTACAACAACACAAGTGTGTACGCCGAACTTCTGGACTACCTGGCCAAAACCGATACGGTTGTAACGGTTTCTTCCGGTAACTCCAATCAGTGGGCGGTGAGAGCCGGCACCGGCGGCTATCTGTATAACGACGATGTCAGCTTTGCCACCGGCGGCTCTCCCGGAACCTACGCCAACACCCTGACCGTGGCCTCCGTGGATTCCACCGGCGCCATCGGCCCGCATCTGCTGGTGGATGACAAGGTTCTCGTCTACTATGAGAGCACAGACTTCGGAAATCTGGCCATGTCCAGCCTGGATAAGACCCAGGACGGCTCCGGCACGGAGTACCCCTTTGTGTACGTTGACGGCTACGGCGTGGCAGCCGATTTTGAAGGTATTGACCTGAAGGACAAGGTGGTCTTCTGCTCCAGAGGCGGCGGCCTTAACTTTGCCGATAAGGCCAACAACGCTGCGGCCAAGGGCGCTGCGGCTGTGGTGGTCTACAACAACGCGACCGGCATTTTCGGTATGAACCTGACCGGCTATATCTATACCGCTCCCTGCGTGTCCATGACACGGAGCCAGGCTGACGCGGTGAAAGCGGTTGCCAGTGAAGCCAAAACCGACGGTGGTCAGACCTACTACACCGGCAGCCTGAAGGTTTGCGCCAGGAACGCTGTGGGCCTCTATGGCGACAGCTACAACATGAGCGACTTCAGCTCCTGGGGCGTCCCCGGCGACCTGTCCCTGAAGCCGGAGATTACCGCCCCTGGCGGCAGCATCCTCTCGGTCAACGGTGAGAAGAAGGATACCGACCAGTATTTCCTGATGTCCGGCACCTCCATGGCCGCGCCCCAGCTTGCCGGCCTGACTGCTGTGCTGATGCAGTATATCCGGGAAAACGACCTGGCGGAAAAGGCGGACGTCAGCTCCAGAGTGTTGGCGCACAGCCTGCTGATGTCTACCGCTGAACCTCTGTATGAGGAGGCGTCCGGCGAGTATTACTCTTTGCTGAAGCAAGGCGCGGGCCTTGTCAAAGTGGATAACGCTCTGGCTGCTCAGGCGTATATTATGGTGGACGACCAGCCTGATGGCAAGGTCAAAGCGGAGCTGGGAGATGACCCCGACCGCACCGGCAGCTACAGCTTCTCCTTTACGCTTCACAATCTCACGGATTCCCCCCTGTCCTACCTCCTGCGCGCCGACCTGTTTACCCAGGATGTATTCGAGGACGGTGGCCATCGGTATCTGGACACCCTGACAAGAGCTTTGGCGGTGGACGCCGACTTCACCTCCAAGGGTGTTCCCGTCCTGTCCGGTGACGATGTGCTGCAGTACGACTTGAACGGCGACGGAAAAACCAACCGGCAGGACGCGGACTTCCTGCTGGAGTATCTGCTGGGCAACGAAACAGAGCTGAAAGCCGATGGCGACATGAACGGTGACGGCAAGGTCAATACCTATGACGCCCATGTGCTGCTGGCTCTGCTGGAGGATCAGGCCTGTGTCACCGTGCCAGCCGGCGGCTCCGTACCGGTGGAAGTGACCCTGACTTTGCCTGACCAGGTGAAGGCTTATCTGGACGAGGCCACCCCCAATGGCGCATACATCGAGGCCTTCGTCTATGCCGAGTCCGCCCAGGGAGAGGAGATCCACTCCATTCCGGTGCTGGGCTTCTACGGCAGCTGGACAGATGCCTCCATGTATGACGTGGACACCGCGCTGGAGCGCAGCTACGGTACCAGCACCCGGGCGACTTATCTGGGCATCAGGGACACCAATTTGCTGACCATTTCCTACGATGGAAACAGCGGCGAGTACCTCTTTGGCGGCAACCCCCTTGCTGCGGAGGAAACCTATCTGCCTCAGCGCAACGCCTTTAACAACCTCAGCGGCGATACCCTGAAGAACCTCTATTTCACCCAGATTCGTGCGGCCGGAAACAGCCAGCTGCAAATCCGGAACACGGAAACCGGCGAAATCTATGTGGCAGACGAGCTTGGCCCGGTCAGTCCCGCCTACTTCTTCCCCAACCAGGGCGTCTGGCTGAATCAGCGCTGGGGCGTGGATGTGGCCTGGGATGGAACGGATCGCAGCGGCAAGCCCCTCCCCGATGGAACACCGGTGGAAATCTCTCTGATTACGGCTCCGGAATACTACCGGAATCAGGACGGAACCTATAACTGGGAAGCATTGGACGATGGCGCTTATCTCTCTACCCAATTCACCATTGACAGCACCGATCCGGTGGTGAAAAATGTGGATGTAAGCCAGACTGAAAGCAACTGTCTCCGGATTACTGCCGCGGACAATCAGTATGTGGCGGCCGTGGCTCTGCTGAACAGCTCCGGTATCCGCATTTTGTCCAGCGTAGTGCCGAACCAGACGGAGCGTGGCGAGGATGTAACGGTTGAGCTTCCCCTGGATGGCGTGTCCGGCAAGAAGTTCCTGGTTGCCGTTTATGACTACGCCCGCAACGCCACCACCTATGAGGTGACGCTGAACCTGTCGGGCAGCGAAGCGCGACCCTATTTCACCGCTTTCAACCGCTCGACCAAATATAGCAACGCCTACTACAACTGGGTGGGCTTTAACAAATCCGGCGCCGAAACGCGGCTGGGCGACATGGCGGACAACAGCATCAAAGCCGCTACGTTTGTGGGAGGCTATGCCTTCGCAGTGGATAGCGAAAACCGCTTCATGGTGGCAGAGGATGAGGATCTGTGTAAGTTTACGACCATTGCCACTCTGAACGCGCAGGATGCGCCCATCAAGGACTTCCGCGACCTGGCCTACAACGAGGAAGACGGCCAGCTCTATGGTCTCTACTACTCCGACGCCAACCGGCAGCGGGTTCCCTACCTGTGCACCATCGATATGCTCAGCGGCGTTATGACGGTGCAGGGAGAGCTGGGAGCAGATATGTACAACCTGGCCATTGACGGCGAGGGCACCTTCTATGGCGTGGGTTATGGCAACGGTATCCTCTACAGCTTCACCGCTGACACGATTGCCAATCCCACGAACCTGGGCGATCTGGGCAACTACACCTCCCGGGCCCTCAATTCCCTGGCCTGGGATCACAACGAGGATACACTCTACTGGGCCTACTGCGCGGACGGACGGACGCAGCTGCTGAAAATCGACACCCAAAACGCGGAGGCAGACCTTGTGCGTACCCTTTCCTTTGCGGTTGTGGGTCTGTACATCCGGCCGGAGCAGTATGATGACCAGCTGTTCCAGGATACCGACGAGGTCTACAACGTGTCCCTGAGTCAGACTGAGGCCAGACTCCTGCCCGGCGAGACCCTGCGCCTGTCGGCAAAGGTGCTGCCCTGGACGCTCTCTGATGATTCCGTCGTCTGGAGCAGCTCCGACGAGGATCTGGCCACCGTGGATGCGAACGGCAAGGTGACGGCCAAGTCGGTGGGTACCGTTACCATCACCGCAACGGCCAAGCTGGATGAAACCAAAACCGCCGACTGCACCCTGGATGTGGTGGAGGTTTCCGAAACCCTGAACGGCCTTATCTGGGACGGCGACGGGAACATCTGGTGGGGCGCGTTCCAGACAAACGATCTGACCAATTACACGAAACTTACCAGCGATCCCTGCCAGCATGACTTCGCCGCCGTTGCCTATGGCGCCGATGGCAATCTCTATGCCGCCACCATGGATATAACAAACCAGCTGTCGGACTACTACAAAATCGATCCTGACACCTTTGAGGCCACCCTCATCGGCGGCTCTGATGAAATTTTCTATGCCGACCTGGCCTATGCCCCCCACCTGGACTGCATGCTGGCCGTTTATGGCCCCTACATCCTGCTGATTGATGAGGAAACCGGCACTTACAGCGGTTACTGGGAGTGGCACAATAGCGCCAACCTGATCGGTATCGCCTACGGCGGCAGTCAGTACAACGAGGAATATGATACCTATATCGACACCTTCTTCCTGCTGGATCAGGAGGGCAACGTGTACCTGGAGGGTTTCGCCTCTATCGACAATCAGTACAGCTACTTTAAGGGCAAGCAGAAAGCCTTCCTGAAGAACCTGAACATTTCCACGGATTCGCCCTATTTCAGCTCCCTGTACTATGACGGCCGGTATCTGTTCTGGAGCAAATATTCGGAAAACCAGAGCCTCACAGAGCTGATCGCCTGGGACTGCGAAGGTACGGACGATGTGTACCGGCTGGGCACTTTCGGAAGTGATGTGTGGCCGGTGTGCGGCCTGTTCCAGCAGGAAAGCGCTGAAAACGTCTCTCAGAACCTGGCGGATCTGTCTCAGTCCAAGGCTGTCGCCACTGCTGCCATGGGTACAGTGGATCTGCAGCGGGAAAGCTGCTTCACTGGCGGTCTCCAGTCCGCCGTTTTGACGGACTCCCAGGCCCATCCCGAAATCCTGCCCAACAGCACTGGCTCTTATGATGAGGCCAAAGGCACCGTCACCGTTGCGGTCACTGCCGGTCAGGCGTCCACCAATGGCCGCGTGACCGTCTCCTACGACAGCGCGAAGCTGGTTCTCACTGACATCGCCAGTCCTCTGGAGGCTTCCGCCAACAGAAAAGCGGACAGCGCCGTGGAACTCGCATATGCCGCTGCCAGGGAATTGCCCGGCAACGAAACGCTGGCGCTGCTGACCTTCCAGGTCAAAGCCGGCGCCACCGGCGATACGGAGATCCGGATTCACAGCACCGAGCGGGGGGATCAGACCGTGGATACCACCGAATCCGTTGCTGTAGCCCTCTCCCACAAGTGCGCCTCCAAGGGCTTCTCCGATCTGAATCCGGCGCAGTGGTATCATCCCTACACCGACTATGTGCTGGAGCACGGCCTCATGATTGGCGTGGGCAACGGCAGGTTCTCCCCCAACGGCAAGGTGACGCGGGCGCAGCTGGTGACGACCCTGTACCGTTTGGCCGGTGAGCCGAAGGTAACGGAACTGTCCACCTTCACCGACGTGCGTGAGAATCAGTGGTATGCCAAGGCCGTGGCCTGGGCCCAGGATGTGGGCGTCGCCAAGGGTATTACTGACACCATCTTCCGCCCCGACGCGCCTGTTACCAGAGAGCAGGCCGCAACGTTCCTGTACCGGTATATCACCGGCTACTTGAAGCAGGAGCCTGTCAAGGGCGCTGACCTGGCCGTCTATAAGGACGCAGACAAGATCTCCGACTATGCCAAGGACGCGATTGCCTGGGCCACCGCCGAGGGCATTTTCGAGGGCTTTGAGGACAGCACCATGCGGCCCAAGGGCACTCTGGTTCGGGTACAGCTTGCCAAGTTGCTGACCGTTCTGGATCAAAACTTCTGATACTTCTCCTTTTTACCTTTTTCTTTGGGCACACCCCTACAGCCTCCGGGCTGTGGGGGGTGTGCTCTATTTTCACCCAAAACTGTCCCAATTTGGTCCAAATCTTGACTTTTTCGTTCTGGGAAAGTACGCTCTGGCAAAGCGCGTGCTTTCCCGGGTTGAAAAGCCCGCAACTGAATCGGGCATCAGATACGTTCTGTATGTACATAGCCAAGCGGTGGGTGCGCCGGGAGGTTCTTACTGATGGAAGTATGTTCGATGTGGGTGAAAATGGGGCAAACAACACCGGCGCCGCAAGCAGCCTTAGCTGGTCTGTGGGCCGAGAAGTACATACAGGGATCATGATACTTGCGCTGGCTACATGTCACACAGTAGAGTGCCCCTCCATAAGCATGGCGGGAGGTACAATCGTCCTATGGAGCGGCCCTGCCCGCCGCTGTCTGAGTTGCCTTTGAACATCCATGTGAACCATTCCATCCGCACCGCTCAACGGTGCGGATTTTGTCGTAAGAAGGAGGCAGAAACATGATACAGGAATCTCAGCAGCATTCTGTAAAAGAAGAGAGAGTCCGCATTGCAAACCGCTTTGGCAGCGGAATGCGAAGATAAGGGAAATGAGCAGGCCACTGCATTTCCAATTGAGAAATAAGAAAAGCAGACCTGCCACAATAGCAAGTCTACTTCCATGTAACATCGAAATATGATAGGTGCCACCAGCGAACAGTGTTTCCAAGACAAATCGCAGCCCAACGAAGTGGGTGCGATTTGGAAAGGAGGAACAGCGGTCTGAGCGCGTTCTGATTTTTGTATGTGAAAAGTCGGAGCAAGCGATATAACGCTTGCTCCGACGTGGTGGACCTGAAGAGATTCGAACTCTCGACCCCCACAATGCGAATGTGATGCGCTCCCAACTGCGCTACAGGCCCAAAGGAATTACATGACACATTATAGTCACTTTTCCCGGGCCTGTCAAGGGCCTTTTGGGGCTACGGCGCAAAAGCCGGTCAGGTATTTTCGTTTTTTAAGGCGTCAATGGGATTTTCCCGTTTGATCCGGCCCATGGCGTACAGCATGGTAGCAAAGACCACCACAAAGATGCTGCATACCGCCACTGCTACCGCACTCCAGGGAATCTGGAAGGTGCTGGAAACGCTGCTGCCCACTGTATCATAAATGAACAGGGTCATGAGGGCCGATAGGGGCAATCCGAACGCCAGGGCCCGGAAGCCATAGAGGAGGCATTCGTAATTCATCATCCGGTTCATACCGCCCCGGGTCATGCCCACAGAACGCAGCATGGCAAACTCCCGGCGGCGCAGGGCCACATTGGTGGAGATGGTATTAAATACATTGGCCACAGCAATGAGGGAGATCAGAACAATAAAACCATAGGAAAACACATTGACAATGGTCACCATATTTCGGCTGGAGGATTCCTGTTCCCGCACGTCATAGACCTGTCCGCTGCCGGTATAACTTCCCCGCTCCAGGAGAATCTCTTTCAGGGACTCCGCCGTTTCGGCATGGCTGGAGCTGGTGAAGCAGACGGAGATCTCTCTGTCATCGTCCGGGGCACAGGCATAGGGATAGATCAGGATGCATCCCCCGCCCTCTCGGGTTGAAACGCCCAGCGGCAGCTCCTGCACCATGGCGCCCAGCTCTATGGCTACCGTTTGGGTGGGGCGGCTGATTTCTTCCCCCTCCTCGTTGAAGAAGAAGTCCTGGGCAGGAGTCGGCGCAGCGTCGGGTTGACTGTCCGACACATTTCCGGTATAGCCATAATCATAGCCCTCCACCGCCTGGGGCTGCCGGAGCGCGGCTGTTCTCGTCCCACGCTTCAGAATCTGGTAGGTATAAACCTGCCGTTCATAATGGCCTTCCGCTCCCTGAAGATAAAGCACATCATTTCCCTCATTGTATACCAACGGCAGCGGGTGCGAAGCATCCAAATACTGCTCGGCGTCCAGGCCCTGTGCAGTCAGAAATTGCCGGTAACTGGTTTCATCCACGTAATACCGTTCCACCGGAATGGCCACTGCACCTGTATAAGCAGGATCGGCGCAGGCCTGCCAGAAGGTCTTGGCCGCCACTTCCCCGTAGCGCAAATAGGTCTCATTCAGCTGGTCCTGCTCCAGGAGCAGGTATCCCCGGTCTTCTTTCCAATAGGCCCCCTGCTGTACGCCTTTGGCCTCTGACAGTGCAGAGAATACCGCTTGGGGATCCGCTTCGCCGTCTAGGAAGCACAACACATCATAGTTGCTGACGCTGAGCGTCTCATCCACCGTACCGGTGAGATACATGCAGAAGGAACTGGCGGAGATGAACAGGACCAGACTCAGCACCAGGGAGACAATGGTTGCCCGGTAACGCCGGCGGTTGCGCCGGAAGTATTTCTTGGCCAAAATCCCTTCCAGTCCAAACAGCCGTCCAGTCAGGCGAGACACCCGGACGTCCTTCCCCCGGATGCGGATATCCTGATTTTGTCGAATGGCCTCCAGCGCGGTGACGCGGGTGGCCCGGCTGGCAGGAATCCACACAGAAATCAGCACCGTCACCAAAGCAATGATCGCAGAGCCGCCCACCGATGCCCAGGAAACCCGGAATCGCATGGGAACCTCGGCCGCCAGCACACCCTGGAACAGCCCTCCAATGAAGTGCAGCGTAACGGCCATACCGCCCAGGCCGCAGAGAATGCCCAAGGGGATGCCAATCACCGAAATCACAGCCGCTTCATACAACACCGACCGACGGAGCTGACTCCGGGTGGCCCCCACTGAGCGCAGCAGCCCGAACTGCCGGGTCCGCTCTGAGACCGAAATGGAAAAGGCGCTGTAGATGAGAGACACCGAACCCAGCACAATGAGAAAAATTAAAATCGTCGCCAGTCCAAAAAACACTCTCCCGAAATTGTCATACCGGAACACCCCCTCCGCCGCCAGCAGGCTCCAGTTCTGATCCTCTGGCAGATCGTGGGCCGCGATGACCGCGTTCATATCCCCCGCATCTGCGGTTTTGTAATACAGCATGTAATTCTGGGGGCCCCCCGATTCCGGCACAGTGAGGAAGGTGTAGCCAGGCGCGGAGTAGTCTTCAAAGTCCGGTCGCTCGTAAAATCCCACCACCCGGTAGGTTCTGGTTTCACGTACCTGGAGCGCCTCATCGTCGCACAGGGGATTGCTCTGATTCAGGGGGTACCCGTCCACCATGCGCTCTCCCAGGGCCAGCTCCACGGTGTCTCCAATCTGCAGGCTGGCTCCCCCGTTCCCTACAGACAGGTAGTGGACGGGGACCAAAATTTCTCCTTCCTGCTCCGGCAGTCTCCCCACTGCCCGAACCGGCATGACGTCAAAGAAGGTGGCGTCTGCGCCCAGCAAGTAAATATAGGGTTTGTCCTCATTCTGACTTTCACTCGCCGCATAGCCCAATATCTCTGCCGAGGCAACATGGGCCACCCGGCTGTCCGCCTCCAGAGCCTGCCGGACTTCCTGGTCGGCCCTTTCCACCCGGCCATACCAGTCGCCGGTCTCATATACCTCGCTATCCCGATAAAAGCCCTGAAAGCTGACCACAATGGTGGTCACTGCACAAACCATAGCGGCGGAAAGCAGCACCCCCACAATGGTCACAATGGTCCGGAGGCGATTTTTCCGCAGGGACTCTCTCGTCACCTTGTGAAACACATTCATCCCCGAATCACCTCATCCCGGGTAATTTTTCCATCCTCAATGGCCAGTACGCGGTCTGCCTGGAGGGCGATGGACTCGTCATGGGTGATAACAATCAACGTCTGTTCAAACCGACGGTTGGAGTATTTTAGAAGATCCACAATGTCCTGGCTGTTTCTGGAGTCCAGGTTGCCCGTGGGTTCATCGGCCAGAACCACCGCCGGGGCATTCATGAGGGCCCTGCCAATGGAGACCCGCTGCTGCTGTCCGCCGGAGAGCTGATTGGGCAGATGCTTTTCCCTGCCCTGCAGGCCCAGGGTCTGGAGCATCTCCTGCAGTCGCTCCTGATTCACCTTCCGGCCATCCATGAGCACCGGCAGGGTGATGTTCTCTGTCACATTGAGCACCGGGATCAGATTGTAGAACTGGTAAATGAGCCCCACCTCCCGGCGGCGGAAAATGGCCAGCTGATCCTCACTCCTCTGGTACACGTCCTGCCCATTCATATACACCTTGCCGCCAGTCGGCCGGTCTACGCCGCCCAGAATGTGCAGCAGCGTACTCTTCCCCGACCCTGAGGGACCGATGATGGCCACAAACTGGCCCTTCTCCACAGAGAAGGATACGCCGTCCAACGCCCGGACCTGGTTTTCCCCTTCTCCATACACCTTTGTCAGGTTTTCCACCCGCAACATTTCCATGGATCCATGCTCCTTTTCTCTTGATGGGACCAGTATATCACGGGTAAGTGACAGCCCGGTGACTATTCTGTGACAGTTCTGTCACATTCCTCCAGGCAGACCGGGACCGGCTTGTCCAGCGCCAGAGATTCCGGCGTCACCTTGCAGTCCATTGCCAGGACCTGCACCCCGGCCTTCGCCGCTGCCCGTAACGCTGCGCCAAAGGCGGGATCGGTCCGGTCATTCAGCGTAAAATACTGCACGTGACCCATCTGAATGACAAACAGGACATACGCCCCATACCCCGCAGCGGCTGCCCGAGTCAGGCCCAGCAGATGCTTGGTCCCCCGCTGCGTGGGCGCATCGGGAAACCGCACCACCCCGGCCTCCTCCAGAGTCACGCCCTTCACCTCCAAAAAGCACCGGCGTCCCCCTTGCAGGAATGAAAAATCGAACCGGGAATCCCCATGGGTCCACTCCCGCCGCAGTGCCTCCACCGCACCCAGGCCCCCGGATTCCAGCCACTCTGCCACCGCCTGATTGGGCGCCTGAGAATCCATATTAATGAGCCGTCCGGCCTTTTCCACCGCAATCAAATCATAATGGGTCTTCCGGTCCGGATTCCCATCATACCGGCACCAAACCCGCGCCCCCGGCAGTAGCAGTTCCCGGCAGCGGCCCGTGTTTTTCACATGGCAGGTTTCTTCCCGTCCCTCCAGCTCCACCTGCGCCACAAACCGATTCGGCCGGGCGCAAAACCGGCCGGGGATCATTGCACCATAATGCATGGCATAAAACACCCCTTTCCGTCTCATACTATACCAGGTTCCCAATTTCGGCGCAACAAAAGACGGCGGAAAAATATCCTGGCAAAATTAGAAATTTCTTCTTGACATTTCGCCGGTTCCGCGTATAATAATAAACGTTGTTCCGTGTCGGAACCAAAATACAGGGGATTTGTGTAACGGTAGCACACCGGACTCTGACTCCGTTTGCGGGGGTTCGAATCCCTCATCCCCTGCCACGTCGTCGCGGACCGCATATCGTTCGCGACGACTTTTTTTCAAAAAGTCATCTCTCACTCATTCCGTCGCTCCTCCTCTCCAAATGCGATCCGCTGTGCTGGGTTCGCATTTGGTGTTTGGGCGCGGATCTGGAGGTAGCTGCATCTATACCGTTCACACTTGACACAGGGCCTCATTGCTTTGGCAATGAGGCCCTGAAATTATGATATCGCATACGGCATTTGTTCCACAAGCGCCGCCATACCGCTCCCCATGAAGTGTGCTGGATTCCATGCCAGCACGCTTCTCTTTTGTGCCTGAACCAAAATACTGTACCTGGAGCCGGTGGTCATTGTCAAACGCTGTGATTTGCGCCCGATCACGTTGCACTGCCTCTGAAGCCCTTTCTTGTATCCCACTACCTCGTCCAAGACTTCCCCTGCCCAGTAGTCCGCAACACCTTTCAAACAGGCAGACACGTGATTGACAAATCCACCGTCTACTGCTATAATAGCAACATTCGTTGTGCAACACATGTTTTAAAAAGGAGTCCACATGCCGCCAAAATGTAAGTTCACCAAACAGGAAATCATCCAAGCCGCATTGCAAATTGCACGCACCGAAGGGCCCGACGGGATTACCGCCAGAGCTCTGGGGGCCAAATTGGGGGCCTCCTCCAGGCCAATTTTTAGTGTCTTTGCAGGTATGGAGGAGGTACAGACCGAGGTCATGCAATCTGCGAAAGCGCTTTATTCCCAATATGTCCACGTAGGTCTCTCCCAAACGCCTGCATTCCGTGGCGTTGGCCAGCAGTACATTCAATTTGCCATAGACGAACCAAAGCTTTTCCAAATGCTGTTTATGTCAGAGCAGCCTCAAACACCGGGCATTGCAACCGTTCTTCCTGTCATCGAAACACACTATGAAGCCATCCTGGCATCGGTACAGACAGAATACCATCTGGCACGGTCTGTAGCGGAGGGTCTGTATCGGCACTTATGGATCTATACCCACGGAATCGCAGCACTCTGCGCCACCCACACCTGCGCGTTTACATCTGAGGGGATCCAGACCCTGCTGACCGAGGTGTTTACAAGCTTGCTTCGAACTCTGAAAGGAGAACCCACATGATCCAAGCAGTTGATCTTGTCAAATCTTATGGAAGCGGAACGAACAAACAGGTTGTTTTGAAGAAGGTCTGCCTGGAAATTGTTCCGGGAGATTTTACCGTAATTTTGGGGGCCTCCGGGTCGGGGAAGTCCACATTGCTGCACATTCTCTCCGGGCTGGAACGGCCAGACAGCGGAACCGTGACGTATGGCGGCCTGGACATCACCAAACGAACGGATCCCGAGCTGACCCGATTCCGCAGAGAGACCGTGGGATTTGTCTTTCAGCAGTACTACCTGCTTCCTCATATGACCGTGGCAAAAAACGTGCGCATGGGTGCAGACCTTGCCGGTCACCGGACGTATGCGGACATCATCCGTGCCGTCGGGCTGGAGTCCAAAATGGACGCATCCCCAGCCAGCCTTTCCGGCGGCGAGCAACAGCGCGTAGCCATTGCACGGGCGCTTGCCAAGAACCCCAAGGTTCTGTTTCTGGACGAGCCAACCGGGGCTCTGGATGAGGAAACCGGCAGGCAGGTTCTGGATTACCTCTGCCAACTGCACCGGCAATCCGGCTTCACCATGGTCATGGTGACGCACAATCCCAACATCGCAGAGCTGGCAAACACCGTCATTCGCATGAACAGCGGGAATATCACACAGCGCTGCACCAACCCCACGCAAAAAACCGCTTACGAAATCGGGTGGTAGCTGTATGGTCATTGGAATCAAAGACAACTTCAAATGGATCGGCATCTCCGTGGTTGCCTGCTGCGCCGTCTTCGTATGCACGCTATTCCTCCACTACCACATGGATCTTTCTGGGATTGCGGACATGGTCCAAACTGGGGCAGGCATTGCCATGTATGAGGCCCTGGTCTCCACCGGGATCGTCGTCTGCGCCGTCGCCGGCGGCTGCCTGGCCGCCACCTCGGTGATCCTGCTTCTATTTTATGTAAAAAACTACATTGACACCCACGCCAGGGAGCTGGGGATTCTGAAGGCGCTTGGATATTCCAATATGCAGGTTGCCCGGCACTTTTGGGTGTTCGGCGGGAGTATTTTGGCAGGTTGTCTCCTGGGTTTGATCGGCGCATTTTTGTACATGCCCCAGTTTTATGCATTGCAAAACACCGGTCAGTTGCTCCCCGCTGTCCCCATGCACGCCCATCCCCTTCTGGATTTGGGCCTCATTGGCATCCCCACCGCCTGGTTCACTGGTCTGTCCATTTTATATGCCTACATGAAATTACGGCGGCCTGCTTTGGACTTGCTGACTGGGAGAAGGGCAACCACCTCCAGGGAAACCCATGGCGAATCCGAGGCCACTCCATTTCTGCCCAGTCTCAAATCCTCCACCTTGCGCAGCAAAAAGGTGCTGGTGTTTTTCGTCTTCTTTTCCGCCTTTTGCTTCTCGTCCATGACACAGATGTCCATGTCCATGGGGGAGCTGAGCAGCGGGGAAATGGCCCTGATGATCGTTGCCATCGGCTTGATCCTCTCTGTGATGAGTCTGCTTCTGTCCCTTTCCAGCGTCATCCACGGCAACCAGAAAACCCTGGCCATGATGCAGGTATTTGGCTATTCTCAGAAGGAGTGCAGCGGCGCCATCCTGGGTGGATACCGTCCCTTCTCCTACCTCGGCTTTGCCCTTGGTTCCATCTATCAATACACCCTGCTGAAGATCATGGTCACGGTGGTGTTTGCAGACGTTGGGCAGGTCCCGGAATATCACTTTGATTTCGTGGCCCTGGCCATTTCTCTGGTCTCTTTTCTCATCCTCTACGAACTGATTCTGCTTGGCTATCAGCGCAGACTTCGTACGCTGTCCATTGGCTGTGTCATGTCAGAATCCTAGAATTTACGACATACGCAAACCGGGACGTTACTGGCAGGCATCTGCGTAACGTCCCGGCTCTGTATCCGTTTGCTCTTCGGTTGTCCGCCTCTAGCGCTCCAGAGGCTGCCCGTTGAGGGCCGCAAAGGTCAAGGTTTCCCCGGTGTAGGACAGCTTCAGGGAGAAAAACGGGACCTTCTTCCACATGAGATCCAGGAAAATCTGGTCTCCTTCCCACTTGGGCAGCTGGTCCAGGAACGCCCGGTCGACCCACTCCAGGTCCCCCTCGTCACAGGTCCGAAGCTCTCCTGTGAAGCCCTCCGCCTGGAACAGGTGCATATACTCCCCCTCCCAGGTGTCCGAAACGAAGGTCACCAGGCCGCAATACCGGAAGTCTGTCAAGGTGAGGCCGGTTTCTTCCCAGGCCTCCCGGAGCAGACATTCCTCTGGACTCTCCCCCTCTTCACACTTGCCGCCTATGCCAATCCACTTGTCATGGTTCAGGTCGTTTTCCTTCTTGACCCGGTGCAGCATCAGCACCTGGTCTCCCCTTGTGATGTAGCACAGGGTGGTATTCTTCATTCCCGCTTCCCCCCTTGAACCAGCCGGATGGCCCGGTGCAGGTTCTCCACCTCCACCGTCTCATGGCCCTCCTCCTTCTCTCCGTCCAGGGTCCAGGCCATCTCTGGGCTGGCCGTCACTGTGAGGCGGCTGGCACTGCAGAAGGTGAGCATGGGCGTATCATACCGCTGTCCGGTTAACGCCTGGATGCAGCCCATAAGCTCCACGGCATCCTTGGGCGGACGAATCAGCATCAGCTCAAATTTCCCATCCTGCATATCCACCACGTTGGGATCCAGGGTCAAAATGCCGCCCACAGAAGTGGAATTGCTGATGGCGCCAAATATATAATCACCCTCAAAGCTGCCATTATCCGTCTCGAACGCCACATGCTCTTTTGGAATTTGAAACAGCTCCTTGGCTCCCTGGAGCACATACGCCACATGCCCCAGGGCATTTTTCACGTTCTGGGGGGTGGAGTAGGAGGCTTTGGTAAAGGCTCCAAAGGAGGCCACGTAGGAAAAATACCGGTCCCCAAACCGTCCCACATCGTAAGGCACGGGATCCCCGTCCAAAATGGCCTGGGCCGCCTGGAGCACATTCGTAGGCAGCTTCAGAGAATTGGCAAAGTCGTTGGTGCTGCCGCAGGGGATGTATCCCACAGGTACATCCACTCCACTGCGCAGCAGCCCCGTCACCGTCTCATTGAAGGTGCCGTCTCCACCGGCGCAAACCACCAAATCCCCGTGCCCGGCCATGGCCTCCACCGCCCGGGCCCCATCTCCGGGGCCGGCCGTCATGTGGACCGTCACTTCATAGCCATGGGCGTTGAACAGAGACAGGATATCCGCCAGAAACCGGTTGGCCCGCCGCATCCCGGCGTAGGGATTCATTACGAAAAGCAGCTTTTTCACCGCGCGCTCCTCCTTCGAAAAACAACATACACAGACTCATTATGCCCGGGGAATGGGCCGGCCCAAAAGCGCCTCAAAGGTGGGAAGCAGGCCCCTGCCATCGGGGTGGAACCGGGCGTTTTGGGCCATGTCATAACCCGGAAGGTTGTTCCCCTCCACCAGAACCGGCCCATCCGGCGTGATGGCCACATCCCATCCGATGTAACCCAGCCGAGGCTCCACCAGGGCCGCCCGGCAACACAGGTCCACCGCCTCCTGGAAGAAGGGCAGGCGGTATCCCCGATAAGTCACTCCGGTAATCGGATGACAGTCGTAATACAGCCCCGTCTGGTCACAGAATGCAGGGAATTCCAGCTCTCCCTGTGCCCCCACCAGGGTGTACATGCCACCGCTGGAGATGTTGTCCACATGCCCCTGGCCGCTGCCAATGCGCAAGAGCGCATAGACAAATTTCGCCTCTCCCTCCGCCAGGAGGGTGACCACCCGCAGGGTGTTGACGCTCTGAGGACACAGGCGGGCAACTTCAGGATGCTGCCGGATGGCTTCCTCCACCAGAAACTGGCCGCCGTCCATCAGCCGCCGGTGGAGCGCAATAAAATCTGTGTCCGGCCCGGGCTCCAGCCGCTCC
>OKSA01001246.1_pt1 | contig 23780 bp, 19 predicted proteins | sample 1601181 | NCBI WGS metagenome assembly OKSA01 (sample SAMEA3541538, study PRJEB24748) | human gut metagenome | biome: human gut; feature: human-associated habitat; material: faeces | place: China | collected 2012
CTAGGTCAGACTGCTGCCATTAGGCAGCGTATGCTAAATTATCTTCAGCGTTTAATTTTAATTGTGGAATTTAACGTATCCCGTACGACTCGCTTCTCCAGCTGCATGATCCCTGTCGAAACCATTACTAGCCCCTGTTATGTTTTTGCGGAGCAAAAATATAACTCTTGCCTCCCGCCTGTTTTTTGCGAAACACCTATCCAAGATTCCGCACTTTGAAATCCCGTTCGGCTTCCCGCCGCTGGTCTTTTTTGGCAATGTCCTGACGCTTATCGTAAAGCTTCTTTCCTTTTGCCAGAGCAACCTGCACTTTTACAAGACTTCCTTTGAAGTATACTTCCACTGGAACAATCGTGTATCCTTTCTGCGCGATCTTACCGACCATCTTCTGAATCTCTTTCTTGTGCATCAGAAGCTTGCGCGGCCGGAGCGGATCTTTGTTGAAAATATTTCCCTTCTCATATGGGCTGATATGCATACCATAGAGGATCACCTCCCCATTTTCAATATGGATAAAGGATTCCTTGATGCTGCACTTGCCCATGCGCATGGACTTTACTTCGGTTCCAGCAAGAGCGATACCGGCTTCAAAAGTCTCTTCAAGAAAATAATCGTGATAGACTTTTTTATTGTTGGCTATTAACTTCTTCGGTTGTTTCGCCATCCCGGCTCCCTCCTTTTTGTTCTGTAAACTCAGTGTATATGATTTTCCTGCAAAATGCAATAAACTGCTGCTTTTATTTTGAAAATTTTAAGAATTCCATCAATTTTCGTCAGAATCTGCAAGTGTAAAATCAATCGTCCGCATAATCCGGTCACAGTTATCCACCGTCACACGCACCTGCTGCCCCAGTTTAAACCTGCGGTTCGTTGCTTCTCCCACCAGTTCATAAGTTTCTTCATAATACTGATAAAAATCATCGGTGAGGGAAGTCACACGTACCAGACCCTCCACAGTATTTTCCAGCTCCACGAAAAATCCGTACTCTGCGACTCCGGAAATAACACCGGCAAAGGTTTCTCCGATATGGTTTTCCATATACTGCACTTTTTTCAGCTTAATCGTCTCCCGCTCGGCCTCATCTGCACGCCGTTCCATCTCACTGGCATGCTTTGCAACCTCCGGCAGTATCTGCGTATAGTGGCCAATGCGCTTTTCGCCCAGACGTCCCCGCAGACTGTCCTTGATAATCCGGTGGATCTGCAGATCCGGATACCGGCGGATCGGTGAAGTAAAATGGCAGTAACAATCCGCTGCCAGACCAAAATGCCCGGTATTTTCCACCGTATAGCGTGCCTGCTTCATCGAGCGAAGGGTCAGACGGCTGATCAGCGGTTCCTCCGAAGTTCCGTCGATTTTTTCCAGCAGCTTCTGCAGTTCTTTCGGATGCACCTCATCACTTCCTATGTGGAGAGAGTACCCGAAATTATTAATAAACGTGGATAGTTTCTGTATTTTTTCCGAATCTGGCTGCTCATGCGTACGATAGACAAACGGAAGTTCTCTCCAGTAATATTCGGCTGCCACCGTCTCGTTTGCAGCAAGCATAAAATCCTCGATCAGTTTCGTTGCCACATTGCGGTCATACGGACGGATATCTACCGGATTTCCATTCTTATCCAGTATTACCTTTGTTTCCGGAAAATCAAAATCGATGGAACCACGTTTCATACGCTTTTTGCGAAGAATTGCCGCCAGTTCTGCCATCTTTTCAAACATCGGAACCAGTGGCTCATATTCCGCCATCACCTCCGGATCATGGTCTGCCAGAATTTTTTTCACATTGGTATACGTCATACGCCGGTTCACGCAGATAACGGACTCTGTGATTGTGTGATCGATAATTTCGCCCTTAGGATTGACCGTCATGATGCAGCTGAGTGCCAGCCTCTCTTCCCCCTGGTTGAGGGAACAGATTCCGTTTGACAGGGCATGCGGCAGCATCGGAATCACCCGGTCCACCAGATATACAGAAGTTCCTCTCTTCAACGCTTCCGTGTCAAGAGCACTGTGCTCCTGCACATAATTGGACACATCCGCAATATGCACACCCAGAATATAATTTTCATGATCCATGGTAAGTGACACCGCATCATCCAGATCCTTGGCATCTTCGCCATCGATAGTCACCATCTGCCAGTCGCGCAGATCCATGCGTCCTGCCATATCCGCTTCCGATACCGGCTTTGCCACATGCTCTACCTGCGTCATGACCTTCGGATCAAATTCCACCGGAAGCCCGTAAGCGCGCACAATAGAAAGGATATCCACCCCCGGATCATTGATATGCCCGAGAATCTCCACCACTTTTCCTTCCGGATTCTTTCCCTTTTTCCCGTACTGTGTGATTTCAACAACGACTTTATGACCGTTTACAGCTCCTTTCGAACGCTCCAGCGGAATAAAAATATCCGAACCAAACTTTGGATTATCCGGCACTGCAAAGCCAAAATTTTTATTCAGCTGATACGTGCATACCACCTGCTTCATGCCCCTCTCAAGCACATGCAGCACCTTTCCCTCCTTGCGGCGTCCGGTCACTGCAGGTGATACGGAAATCTCTACCGTATCCATATGCATCGCACCATTGGTCTCGGATTCCGGAATAAAAATATCTTCCTTTTCCCCCTCCACACTGACAAATCCAAATCCTTTCGGATGTGCCTGAAACGTGCCTGTGATCTTTTTCTCTTCCGATTTGCTGAACTTTCCTCTCTTGGAGCAGACGATGCGCCCCTCCATCATCAAATCATTCAGAATCTGTTCCAACTGTGGGCGCTGATCTTTTTTCACACCGAGGACGATCGCCAGTTCCTTGATTTTCATCGGGACATACATATCATCGCACATAAAGTCATATATCATTTTTTTCCGCTGTTCATACTTTGCGTCCATACCCAGATCTTCTCCTTATATAATGAAAAAAGCTGCCGATGTAATCGACAGCTTCCGGTTTCTACCAGATTCCCAAATTCAGAACCATTGCAATGACAAGGAACAGGATCACAAAAATTCTTGTAAGCTTTACAAGCATTCCTTCCATGGAACGTCCCTTATTTTTGCCCCAGTAAGTATCTGCTGCTCCGGCGATCGCGCCAAGACCTGCAGATTTCCCCTCCTGCATTAAGATAATCACTGTAATTACAATACTCAGTATAATAAATACAATAGTTAAAATCGTATTTAAAACGGTCACGATTTCCACCTCCTAATTCTAAACTCACGACTAACTAATTATATCATAAAAGAAAAGTCTTTTCAACATTTTTTTATATTTCACAATTTTCCTTTTCATTTCCACTTTATAATATAACACAGATAATATAGAACTTACTGTATCATTAGGAGTATACCATGAAATCCTGTCAAATGTACAGATTTATTCCGATTATGTTACTGTGTGTCTGTCTGTTCACTGGCGGATGTTCCCAAAACAAGGATCAGCCCTCTGCCACGCACAACCAGACCCCGGCCACAGAAGCTGCCTCCCATACGGATCACACCCCACAGGTACTTACCCCGCAGGCAGACGGCACCAAAACTTTTACAACAGAGCATCACATATACATACAGTCTTTACAAAGATTATAGTACCTTTCCCCTTACTTCCGGAGATGGAACCTATCAGGTCGGTGTCTACGAAAATGTTTCCGATGACCGTTACACAACGCTGCTCTCCTAGACATTTTCTGTTACACTTACAGATCCGCTGAAGCCTTATCTGTATCCGAACCAGTACGTGAACTTCACCGCCGATTCCCTCCCTGTGGCCAAGGCCGAAGAACTTGCAGACGGTGCTTCCAGCGATCTGGACATCATCAGCAGTTTATATAATTATATCATTACACATACCACACGGACGCTTCTGCACATCAGTACCATTCTCAATCATTATATGCTTGGATTTATCATTGCCTTTCTGGTATTGCTTATCATCTGTATGATTTTATATCACACCGATCTCGGGCGCGTATTGTTCCTCGGACAGAAACTTGCCATGACGGTTGCCTCAGGACGCGTTCCAAACTGCCTGTATCTGGTTCTCTCCAGCGGACTCGACAGTAATATCGGTCTTACCCCGGCACGCGAACTTGTCAATAATCCGCATATGCAGGCACTTATCGACAAATGTCACGAGAATATCCGCCACGGGGAATCATTCGACAAAGCACTGCTGCTGTCCGGCATCTTTTCCCAGATGTACGCCAGCTGGATTGTAATCGGTTCCCGGACCGGCGAAATGGAAAGCATTGTTTCCCAGCGGGAGATCAATACCGATACCGCAAGCTATCTGACGGCACTTCGTGCTGCATTGCGCCAGATCAACGGTATTATCTACACTTCTGCCGCAGAAAATATGATTGCTATGGACAGCAGCATCTTACAGCTTTATAAAGACGGACGGATCGACAAACACACCGCCATCTCGGAAGCGGTCAATCCGGAGATCATGTCCAAACGTCTGAATCTCTTATAATGTTTCACTGATCCGCAGAAGCTGGTTATACTTGGCAGTGCGCTCTCCTCTGCACGGAGCGCCTGTCTTGATCCAGCCGGCATTTACCGCCACCGCGAGATCTGCAATAAAAGCATCTTCCGTTTCTCCGGAACGATGTGAAATAATTGCCTTATAGCCGTTCTTCTGTGCCAGTTCAATCGCATCCATGGCTTCCGTCAGCGTTCCGATCTGATTGACCTTAATCAGCACAGCATTTGCCACCTTAAGATCCATTCCGCATCGGATTCGTTTCACATTCGTGACAAACAGATCATCTCCCACCAGCATCACCTGTTCTTTCATGCGCTTTGTCAATTCCTGCCAGCCTTCCCAGTCGTCTTCATCCAGACCGTCCTCAATAGAAATCAGCGGATATTCCGTGGTAAGTTCTTCATACAGTGAAATCATTTCCTGTGCACTGCGCAGGACTTCTTTTTTTTCGGTGATCTCCTGCGTTTTCACATGTGCGTCAGATGTATAGGCACCTCCCTGCGTGTCCGGACGCCGCAGATTGACATCCACCTCTGCATGTGTCTGCGCTTCTCCCGGAAAATGATACATTCCGTCTTCCTCACTGTACAGCTCGGATGCTGCCGCATCCATGGCAAATGCAACATCGCTGCCCACCTTATATCCGGCTTCCTCCACGGCACGCTGCAGACATGCAAACACTTCTCCCGCACTGGAAAAATCCGGTGCAAATCCGCCTTCATCCCCCACTGCCGTCAGTTTGCCTTCTTTCTGCAAAATTTTTTTCAGAAAATGATAAATTTCCGCACCCATCCGGAGTGCATCCGGAAACGACTCGGCTCCGACCGGTACAATCATAAATTCCTGAAAATCCAGGTAATTCTTAGCGTGAGCTCCGCCATTTATGACATTCATCATCGGCATCGGCCATTTTTTTGCATTCGGTCCTCCCAGATAACGGTACAGCGGCATATCCAGTGCTGCCGCTGCGCAGCGCGCACAGGCTAAAGAAACACCAAGTAAAGCATTGGCCCCCAGATTTCCTTTGTTGTCTGTCCCATCCAGTTCCACAAGTTTGCGGTCAATCTGTACCTGTTCCAGCACATTCATTCCCAGCAGTTCCTTGCGGATCTTTGTGTTGATGTGATCCACAACGCGCTGTACGCCAAGCCCAAAATAACGTTCCTGTCCATCCCGCAGCTCAATCGCCTCAAATCTTCCGGTACTGGCTCCGGATGGCACAGATTCCCTGCCCGTAGTCTTCTTTCCCGTTGTCTCTGTCTGCGCGGTCACTTCCACCTCAACCGTAGGATTTCCTCTTGAATCCAGAATTTCCCTTCCATGAATTTCAATAATTTTGATCATCAGACCCATTCCTATTGTCCTCCTTTTTTCATTATTGTGTGAAAAAGAAAGAAATTTATTCAAATTCAAAGAAAAAGAAAGACCACCCATGTTATGGGAGGTCTCTTAGCATAACCGACCGGTCTGTTTATAGGTTCATTTATACGTTAATTTCTGCAGTAACGCCGAGTTCCTCTTTGTGTGCATCCAGCACTGGACGAACCACATCACGCAGGAATACTTCCACCTGACGCGGTGCACGACCCACATACAGCTCTGGTTTTAAGTTTGCCTCGATCTGTTCTTTTGTCAGACCAAAAGCCGGATCTGCTGCAATCAGATCTACCAGATTGTTATCCTTACCCTCTTCCTTGACGGTCTTTCCTGCCTGCATGGACAGCTGACGGATTTTCTCGTGCAGTTCCTGACGGTTTCCACCCTCTTTTACGGCATCCATCATAATATTTTCGGTTGCCATGAATGGAATCTCTGCCATAAAGTGCTTGTAAATTACCTTCGGATATACCACCAGGCCATCTACAACATTTAAGCACAGATCCAGGATACCATCGATTGCAAGGAATCCTTCCGGAACCGACAGACGCTTGTTGGCAGAATCATCAAGTGTACGTTCAAACCACTGTGTTGCAGAAGTAATGGCCGGATTTAATGCATCTACCATCACATAGCGGGACAGGGAAGCGATACGCTCACTCCGCATCGGGTTGCGCTTGTATGCCATCGCAGAAGATCCGATCTGGTTCTTTTCAAATGGCTCCTCTACTTCTTTTAAATGCTGCAGAAGACGGATATCGTTAGACATCTTATGCGCACTGGCAGCAATCCCTGCTAAAACATTTAAAACACGGGTATCCACTTTACGGGAATAGGTCTGTCCGGAAACCGGATAGCAGGACTTAAATCCCATTTTCTCTGCGATCATCGGATCAATCTTATCGATCGTCTCCTGATCCCCGTCAAAAAGTTCCAGGAAACTTGCCTGTGTACCAGTCGTTCCTTTCGATCCGAGCAGTTTTAACGTACTCTGTACATACTCCAGATCCTCCAGATCCATCAGAAACTCCTGTGTCCAGAGTGTTGCACGCTTTCCGACTGTTGTCGGCTGTGCCGGCTGGAAATGCGTAAATGCAAGGGTCGGCTGATCCTTATATTTTTCTGCAAAATTGGACAGCTCCGCAATCACGCTGACCAGTTTTTTATGTACGAGCTTTAATGCCTCATTCATAATGATGATGTCTGTATTATCTCCGACATAGCAGGAAGTAGCCCCCAGATGAATGATACCGGCTGCCTTCGGGCACTGCTGTCCATAAGCATACACATGACTCATGACATCATGACGCACCAGTTTTTCACGTGCAACTGCTACATCATAATTAATATCATTGACATGTTCTTTCATCTCATCAATCATATCCTGTGTGATGACCGGCTTTCCATTCTCGGAAAGTCCGAGTTCCATCTCTGTCTCAGCCAGTGCGATCCAGAGTTTTCTCCATGTGGAAAACTTCATATCCTGGGAAAAAATGTACTGCATTTCCTTGCTGGCATAACGCTCGGAAAGAGGGCTTGTATATCTGTCTGTGCTCATGTTCTTCTCCTTTTATTTGAATACATTGGTAACAACTTATCGGCTCATCTTGCGCTCAAGATCAATCTCTTTGTCATAATACTCTCCGCGAATGTCCTGTTTCGGCGGTTCCATCGGGTATTTGCCCGTAAAACAGCCGGTACAGATCGGAAGTCCTTCCGCCATTTCTTTCAGACGGTCGATTCCGAGATAACCAAGGGAATCTGCTCCGATAATCTGGCAGATCTCTTCAATCGTACGGTTGTAGGCAATCAACTGCTCACGCGCCGGAATATCGGTTCCGAAATAACAAGGCCATAAAAATGGCGGAGAACTGATGCGTACATGCACCTCGGTTGCTCCTGCATCCCTTAACATGCGCACAATACGATCCGATGTCGTACCTCTTACAATCGAATCATCGATCATAATGACACGTTTCCCTGCCACTGCCTCACGCAGCACATTCAGCTTCACCTGTACGCTGGATTCCCTGCTGCTCTGCTTTGGCTTGATAAACGTACGTCCCACATAGCTGTTCTTGACAAAGGCTGTACCATACGGAATCCCGGATGCCAGAGAATAGCCAAGTGCTGCAGCATTTCCGGACTCCGGCACACCTGTCACCAGATCTGCCTCTACCGGGGAATCCTGTGCCAGAAACTTTCCGGCCTTGATCCGGCTTGCATATACACTCACCCCGTCAATATGACTGTCCGGTCTTGCAAAATAGATGTACTCAAAAATACAGCGTGCTTCCTTTTCTTTCGGAAGTGCCATGGTCATATCGGACTCAATACCTTTTTCCGGAGAAATGGTCACAACTTCTCCCGGCAGCACATCACGCACAAATGTTGCACCAATGGTGTCAAGTGCACAGGTTTCCGATGTGATAATATAAGAATTGTCACGCTTTCCGATACAAAGCGGCTTAAAGCCGTATGGGTCACGCGCCCCGATCAATTTACGCGGACTTGTCACAACCAGTGCGTAAGCTCCCTTAAGACGCTGGCACGCACGGCGCACAGCTTCTTCTGCTGACTGGGAATTCAACCGTTCCCTCGCAATATAGTAGGCAATCACCTCAGAATCAATGGTGGTCTGGAAAATTGCTCCCGTATATTCCAGCTCCTTACGAAGCTGCGGTGCATTGATCAGATTGCCATTGTGGGCAAGTGCCAATGTACCTTTGACATAATTTAACACGAGTGGCTGGGCATTTTCACGGGTAGAAGAACCGGCCGTTGAGTAACGTACATGTCCGACTCCGATGTCCCCCTTCATCTGCTCAAGATTTTCCGGTGCGAACACTTCATTTACAAGTCCCATTCCCTTGTAGGAAAGAACCTTGCCCTTAGGACCGCTGGTATCGCTGACTGCAATACCGCAGCTCTCCTGGCCACGGTGCTGCAGGGCAAACAGTCCATAATATATTGTCGATGCTACATCTGCACCGTCAAAATCATACATTCCGAAGACGCCACACTCCTCATGAAGTGTATCCGCATCATAACTGTTATTCTGAATCATTGTGATCTCCTATATCTATCTTGTAAAAGGCTTACCTGTCAGAAGCTCATATGCTTCTTTGTACTTATCAACGGTCTTTGTAACAACTTCTTCCGGAAGAAGGAAATCATTGTCCGGATTTGCCTTGAGCCAGTCTCTGACATACTGCTTGTCGAAAGAAGGCTGTCCCTGTCCCGGCTTGTACCCTTCCAGTGGCCAGAATCTGGAGCTGTCCGGTGTAAGCATCTCATCACCGAGAACGACTTTACCGTTCTCGTCCAGACCGAACTCAAACTTGGTATCTGCAATGATAATTCCTTTGGAAAGTGCATACTCTGCACATTTCTTGTAGAGAGCGATGGTGCAATCCTTGATCTGTGTTGCGTAATCAAGTCCTTTTCCAGGATAAATTTTCTCCAGTACCTCTACCGACTGCTCGAAGGAAATATTCTCATCATGATCGCCCAGATCTGCCTTGGTACTCGGTGTATAAATCGGCTCCGGAAGCTTATCAGACTCTACCAGTCCTTCTGGAAGCTTAATGCCGCATACCGTGCCGTTTTCTTTGTAGCTTGCCCAGCCGCTTCCTGTGATATAGCCACGAACGATACACTCGATTGGGAGCATCTCAAGCTTCTTGCACATCATGCTGTTTCCGTCAAAACGCTCCTGTTGGAAAAATTCCGGCATATCCTTTACGTCTACAGAAATCATATGATTCGGAACAACATCCTTTGTAAAATCAAACCAGAACTTTGACATCTGGGTCAGAATTGCGCCCTTGTCCGTAATCCTGTTCTTTAAAACGTTGTCAAATGCAGAAATACGGTCAGTAGCTACAATGATCAGGCTGTCTCCGTTATCATAGACTTCTCTTACTTTTCCTTCTTTGAATGGTTTAAATTCCTTCATTTCCGCTCTCCTTATTCTTTTATTTTTCGATTAACAAACTCTTTCCGGTCATCTCTTTCGGCTGCTCTAATCCCATAATCTGAAGCAGGGTCGGGGCAATATCTGCCAGGCATCCGCCCTCACGCAGTGTATACTTCGGATCCGCATTTACGAGAATAAACGGTACCGGATTGGTTGTATGGGCAGTATGTGGCTCACCTGTTTCGTAGTCAATCATTTTCTCTGCATTTCCATGATCTGCACAGATAAACAGAACACCATCCATATCCTTCACCGCCTGGACTGCATCTCCTACCAGTCCGTCCACACGCTCGACTGCCTTGATGGCTGCCGGAATCACACCTGTATGTCCGACCATATCCGGGTTTGCAAAGTTGATAACGATCACATCATACTTGTCTGACTTAATAGCCTCAACAAGATCCATACCAACCTCCGGAGCACTCATTTCCGGCTTCAGATCATATGTTGCAACATCCTTCGGGGAATTTACCAGCAGACGTGCCTCATCAACGTTTGGCTCTTCCACTCCGCCATTAAAGAAGAATGTAACATGTGCATACTTCTCTGTCTCGGCCAGACGAAGCTGTGTCTTTCCGCACTTTGCCAGGTACTCACCGAATGTATTTACAATATGCTCTTTTTCAAATGCGATCAGCTTGTTCGGGATCGTCTCATCATAATCCTTAAAGCAGACAAATGTTGTCTTAATGAACGGACGGTCAAATCCGGTAAACTTGTCATCACAGAATGCACGTGTCATTTCACGGGCACGGTCCGGACGGAAGTTAAAGAAGATCACGGAATCATTCTCTTTTACAACGGAGACCGGTTTTCCATTCTCTGTAATTACGGTAGGAAGTACGAACTCGTCTGTTACATCCTTTGCATAAGAATCTTCCATTGCCTTAACCGCATCTTCTGCCTGTACGCCCTCACCCTTTGTCAGGGAATCATAGGCTTTCTGTACACGATCCCAGTTATTATCACGATCCATTGCATAGTAACGTCCGGATAAAGAAGCAATCTTTCCAACACCGATCTCTTTCATCTTCTTTTCCAGTTCTTCGATAAATTCTTTTCCGGATGCAGGAGGTGTATCACGTCCGTCTAAGAATGCATGAACATATACCTTGCTCAGTCCCTGCTTCTTTGCCATCTCAAGCAGTCCGTAAAGATGTGTAATATGACTGTGCACACCACCATCGGAAAGAAGTCCCCACAGATGCAGGTCCGAATCATTTTTCTTACAATTATCCATGGCTGCAAGCAGTGCCTTATTCTCGAAAAAGTCACCGTCTTCGATTGCCTTGGTAATTCTGGTCAGATCCTGGTAAATAATGCGGCCGGCACCGATATTCATATGTCCAACCTCAGAGTTACCCATCTGTCCGTCCGGAAGTCCTACTGCCAGACCGGAAGCCTGTCCTTTTACAAAAGGACATTCCTTCATTAATTTATCCATCACCGGGGTATTTGCCAGCGCAATGGCATTTCCCTCTGTACGGTCATTCAGACCATAACCGTCAAGAACCATTAAAACAACAGGTTTTTTGCTCATAATTCATCCTCTCTTTCCATTGTAACAATCCTATACTATGGTACTTCATTATTGTTACACAAACACTTATTATATTACATAATTTGAACGGGATTGCAAGTGTTCACTGCAAATTTCCCACGATATCTATCGATTTTAAATCCAGATCCACATCATCAAAATACTGTCCATAACGCCTTCCGGACGTATAGGCATAAGGAGAAACTCCCGGTTTTTCGACATTTTTATACGGATAAAAGAATCCGTCCTCATCAATTCCCACATGATTGGAGATGTCTGCCAGATAATGATAAAATGCTTTGATCTGTTTTTTTTCTGTCAGAATCGAAGGCGTAAGCGAATCCTGTATGCACGGAATCATCCGCAATTTCAGACTGCCGGAATCATCAATCTGAATCTGTGCAATCGTTGTGTAAAGTTTTCCGGTAGAAAACCAGAAATTTCCCACGCTGTATGCCACCGGCACATTTTTTATAAACTCAACGCCCTGCAGACGGTGCGGATGTCCACCAATCACGGCGTCTGCACCAGCTTTTACACAAAGGTCTGCAATCTCTGTCTGATCCTGCCCATAATGGATCTTTCCTTCTGTTCCCCAGTGAACATACGCGATCACATAATCACTGTTCTTCTTCGCACGCTTCAGTTCTTTCTTCCATACCTCTTCCTGCTGGGTCTTTAATACTCCCGGTTTCTCCTTCTGGGCTTTCTGTGTAAAATGATAAAACCTTTCGATTTCCGTTGCAGATACAATCGCAATCTTTCGTCCACCTGTGACCACATAACGCACAGCGCTTGCCTCTGTCAGATTTCTGCCACCACCACTGTACGGAATTCCCGCTGCATGCAATGCATCCAGCGTATCTAAAAATCCCTGCTCACCATAATCAAACACATGATTATTTGCCACAGAGACCATATCTATTCCCAGTGTGCGCAGGAATCCGGCATCTTTGGGATCTGCCCGAAAACAGTATGCTTTGCCAACCTGCCGCTGTCCCCGTGTTGTATAAGCAAACTCATTGTTTGCCATCGTAAAATCTGCCGAAATTAGTTCCTTTTTTACTTCATCGGAAAAATAATCCGCCATGTGATTCTTTGCCGTCTTCCCCGTACACCAATTCTCATCCAGACAGATATCCCCGACAAAATCCAGACGGATGCATGCCGGATCGGATGCTTCTTTCCAGATCACATCCTCATACGAATACGACATATACTGTTGCTGCCTGCAATACATAAGCCACAGAACATGCATACTGTTTCTGGTAAACCGATACCACAGATCCGGGTCCTGATTTCCGTTTTCCAGCTGTGTATACAGACTCTGCAGCACCCCGCTCCCATACTTCGTTTCAATCCATCCCATAAAGGCTTCATCCACCGGATATTTCTGAAAAAACTTTCCGGAGGCAGTCCTTAAAATCTGGTTTTCCAGATCCTGTACTTCCGGCTCGGTTTCCTGTGATTGTTCCGTGACCTGGGAGGTTTTTTCCTCATATTCAGTTTGTACTTCCTTAGTCTCTTTCAGCGGCTGTGTATTTTGGATGATGCCATGTGTCAAAGCAAAAATAAACAACAAGAGAACGACACATTCCAGACATTTTTTCTTCATGTGTAAAATTTCAAAGGCTATTCACCTGAAATTCAGATGAATAGCCCTATAACCATACAAAATCAGATTCTAGTAGTTTACAATCTTACCGAAATCAGCTTTCAGGGATGCTCCGCCAACCAGACCACCATCGATGTCCGGCTTTGCGAACAGCTCTGCTGCATTTCCTGCATTTACAGATCCGCCGTACTGGATACGAACAGAATCAGCAGTAGCCTGATCATAGATTTCAGCTACACATGCACGGATTGCGCCACAGACTTCCTGTGCCTGATCGGATGTAGCAGTCTTGCCTGTTCCGATTGCCCAGATTGGCTCATAAGCGATTACCATGTTTGCAACGTCTGCTGCTGCAACGCCTGCAAGATCAGATTTGATCTGAAGTCTGATCCAGTCAAGTGTTACACCCATCTCTCTCTGCTCTAAAGTCTCTCCACAGCAAAGGATTGGAGTAAGTCCTGCCTCGATTGCCTTCTTAACCTTCTTATTTAAGAGAACATCATCCTCTTTGAAGTAGTCACGTCTCTCGGAATGTCCGATTACCACGTACTTAACACCAGCGCCTACCAGCATCTCTGCGGAGATCTCACCTGTGTATGCACCCTTCTCTTCGAAGTACATGTTCTCGGCACCAACCTGTACGTTGGTTCCTTTCACAGCCTCTACAACCGGTACGATATCGATTGCAGGTACACAGTAAACAACATCTACGCTATCAGATACTACTAATGGCTTTAACTCTTCTACTAACTTTACAGCCTGGCTTGGAGTCATGTTCATTTTCCAGTTGCCGGCTACGATTTTCTTTCTTGCCATGATTTTTATTTCTCCTAATCTGTAAATAATTTAACTGTCTTTTATTTATCGTCTGCTGCTACTACGCCTGGCAGTTCCTTACCCTCTAAGAATTCAAGGGAAGCTCCACCACCGGTAGAAATATGGCTCATCTTATCAGCATAACCCATCTGGTTAACAGCTGCAGCGGAATCTCCACCACCGATGATTGTTGTTGCATCGGTCTCTGCAAGAGCCTTAGCTACTGCAAGTGTACCAGCTGCAAGTGTCGGGTTCTCGAATACACCCATCGGTCCGTTCCATACTACAGTCTTAGCTGTCTTAACAGCATCTGCAAACATCTCTGCGGACTTAGGTCCGATATCGCATCCCTCACGGTCTGCCGGCATAGCTGTGATATCACATACTTCTGTCTCTACAGGTCCGTCGATTGGATCCGGGAAATCCTTGATGGTAACAGCATCTACAGGAAGAAGGATCTTCTTGCCCATCTTCTCAGCCTTAGCCATCATTTCCTTACAGTAATCAAGCTTCTCATCATCACAGAGAGAAAGTCCGATCTCATATCCCTGAGCCTTGATGAATGTGTAAGCCATACCACCACCGATGATAAGGGTATCACACTTCTCAAGCAGGTTGTTGATAACGTTGAGTTTGTCTGCTACCTTAGCACCACCGAGGATTGCTACGAATGGACGTACCGGATTCTCAACAGCATTTCCTAAGAAGGCGATCTCCTTCTCCATCAGGTAACCAACAACATTCTGTCCACCCTTTGCAGTGATGAACTTTGTAACACCAGCTACAGAAGCGTGTGCTCTGTGGGAGGAACCGAATGCATCACATACATAGATGTCAGCAAGATCAGCAAGTTCCTTAGAGAACTGCTCACCGTTCTTTGTCTCCTCAGCGCCACGAAAACGGGTATTCTGAAGTAATACAACTTCTCCCTCTTTCATTTCCTCAACAGCCTTTGTAGCTGCCTCGCCTGTTACGTTGTAATCAGATACGAAGTTTACTTTCTGTCCGAGAAGCTCCTCAAGTCTCTTGGCAACCGGTGCAAGGGACTCTCCTTCGTTTGGTCCGTTCTTTACTTTTCCAAGATGGGAGCAAAGGATTACCTTTCCACCATCGTTTAATAACTTCTTAATTGTAGGAAGAGCAGCTTTGATACGGGTATCATCTGTGATCTCGCCAGCTTTCAGTGGTACATTGAAGTCACATCTTACAAGGACTCTCTTGCCCTTTGCGTTGATATCATCAACTGTTTTCTTATTTAATGCCATGTTTTTATTCTCCGTTCTGCCTTTTTGGCAATTTTAAACCCTAAGAAAAGGAAATGACTTTCCAGCCGGTTGTTTCATACTCCGCAGCTGCATGAAACAGCGGAACCCTTTCCTTTTCTTCTTATTTGTCATAATGAAAAAAGGTCCGGCCCTACAGGCCGGACCCTTTCACATAAACTAAGATAGATTATGCTAACTCAGAGAAGTACTTGATTGTACGAACCATCTGAGATGTGTAGCTGTTCTCGTTATCATACCAAGAAACAACCTGAACCTCATACAGATCATCACCGATTGGGTTAACCATTGTCTGAGTAGCATCGAATAAAGAACCGAATCTCATACCAACGATATCAGAAGATACGATCTCGTCCTCATTGTATCCGAAGGACTCATTAGCTGCTGCCTTCATAGCTGCGTTGATGTCTTCCTTAGTAACGCCAGCCTTCTTAACAACTGCTGTAAGAATTGTAGTAGATCCTGTAGGGGTTGGTACACGCTGTGCAGATCCGATTAACTTTCCGTTCAGCTCTGGGATTACAAGACCGATAGCCTTTGCAGCACCTGTGCTGTTTGGAACGATATTAACTGCAGCTGCACGGGATCTTCTTAAATCACCCTTACGCTGTGGTCCATCAAGAGTCATCTGATCACCAGTGTAAGCATGGATTGTTACCATGATACCAGACTGGATTGGAGCAAACTTGTTAAGAGCATCTGCCATTGGAGCTAAGCAGTTTGTTGTACAAGAAGCTGCAGAAATGATTGTATCAGAAGCCTTTAATGTCTCGTGGTTTGTATTGTAAACGATTGTAGGAAGGTCGTTTCCTGCTGGTGCAGAGATAACTACCTTACGAGCTCCGGCATTGATATGAGCCTGAGCCTTCTCCTTGCTTGTATAGAATCCAGAGCACTCTAATACAACGTCAACCTTTAACTCACCCCATGGGCAATTGTTTGCATCTGGGAAAGCGTAGATCTTGATTTCCTTACCACATACTGTGATAGAATCATCGCTTGCAGAAACTTCATCTGCATGCTCGTACTTACCCTGTGAGCTATCATACTTTAATAAGTGTGCTAACATCTTTGGGCTTGTTAAGTCGTTGATTGCTACTACTTCGTATCCTTCTGCTCCGAACATCTGTCTGAAAGCAAGACGACCGATACGGCCGAATCCGTTGATTGCTACTCTTACTGCCATTCTTAATTCCTCCTAGAATTGTAAATAAATAGTCTCATGGGACTTGCGTCCCAAGCTTCCTTTATTTTACCCAATTATTTCCGAAAGTTCAAGTCTTTTCTCCGTCTTTGTTAATTTTTTCACTAAAGGTATCTATTTCCCCTGAAATATAGTATAATCTTACGAAAAGACTTTTTCCAAAATCAACCACACAGAAAAAAGGAGGCTCTTATGCTTTGGGATACACATATGCACACGCATCACAGCGGAGACAGTGACGCATTGATGCCTGACATGATCCAGGCCGCTGTACGGCAGAACCTGGATGGCATCTGTTTTACCGATCATTTTGATTATGATTACCCGGATGATCCCAATCTGTTTCTTCTGGATTTTGATTCCTATATAAAAGAAGTCCGCAGTTTTCAGGACACCTGCCATGACCGTCTTTCCATTCGTCTTGGAATCGAAGTCGGTCTGCAGCCCCACATCACGGAAATCAACCGCAAAGCGGTGACCGGACATCCGTTTGATTTTGTCATCGGTTCCTCCCACGTTGTTCACGGAATCGATCCCTATTACCCGAAATACTATGAAGGACGCTCCGAAAAAACTGCTTACCGCGAGTACTTCGAATCCATTCTGGAAAACCTGAACACCTATTCCGACTTCGATGTATACGGTCATCTCGATTATGTTGTCCGCTACGGTCCGGACCGCAACCGTTTCTATACATATGAGGCCTATGCCGATATCATTGATGAGATTCTGCGTAAACTCATTTCCATGGGAAAAGGGATCGAAGTCAACACGGCAGGATTCAAATACGGGCTGGGACATCCAAACCCGACCGAAGCTGTTCTTTTACGCTATCACGAACTCGGGGGAGAAATTCTGACACTCGGAGCCGATGCCCATGCGCCGGAGCACGTTGCATATGCGTTTGACCGTCTTCCTCAGATTCTGCGGCATGCAGGCTTCCGGTACTTTACGGTCTTTACCGGCAGAAAGCCGGACTTCCTTCCGCTTCCGGAATAGCGAAAATAAAGGATTAATTCCAAAAATTTCAAAATAGGTATTGCAAAATCCGAATAACACGGTATAATGTAAGTATTGAATGGTGTTATTTAAATATAGCATGCACGTACGCAAATGAGTATGTAGTTCAATTTTATTAAACAATTATCTAATTAACTACTCAGTTACTCAATTTCCTTTAAGTAACTAAGAAGGAGCAGGTTTCCTCGCCTGCTCCTTTCTTTGTTTTTGGGCTTCTGTCCTGATTCTTATATACCTGCTGTCTTTTCGCGGTTGCTCCCCGACCTCTTTTTTATAAAGGTAAGAACAGCAAGCAGGAGCATGAGGCTGATGCCAAGTGCTACCCACCAGATCTGTACCAGTCCTGCAATGATATAGCCAATGATACATACCACAGCAACAACCGCTGCATACTGCATCTGCGTTGTCACATGGTTGATATGGTTACTCTGCGCGCCGGCCGAAGACATAACCGTTGTATCCGAAATCGGTGAAATATGATCCCCGCAGACGGCACCTGCCAGCACTGCGGAAACCGCAATGATCATCATTTCCAGATGATCTGCCCCCGGAAACATGGCGATTGCAATCGGAACAAGAATCGCAAATGTTCCCCAGCTTGTTCCGGTAGAAAACGCAAGGAACACTGCAACAACAAACAAAACAGCCGGAAGGAACAGGCTTGCAGAAGCACTCGTTCCAACGATGGATTCCACAAATGTACCAATCTGCAGAGCATCTCCCATTCCCTTTAAGGTCCAGGCAAATATCAGTATTCCGATCGCCGGGATCATCAGCTTAAAACCTTCCACAAAACTCTCCATGAATCCTTTAAACGTAACCACCTTTCGCGGAAGATACAAAAACAGCATGACAAAGACCGTGACCATGGTTGCAAAAATCAGGCTGGTCTCCGCATCACATCCTGCAAATGCACTGACCACATCGGTCGCACCGCCCAGAAATCCGGTATAGATCATGGCACCAATTGCAGAACCGATCAGAACAATCACCGGAAGAAGCAGATCAATTACTTTTCCGTTGGAAGAAATATCTTCTTCCTTAACCTTTTCAAACTCTTCCCCACCGCTGGTAAACAGATCTCCTTTTGCAGCATTCTCCTCATGTTTTTTCATGAGTCCGAAATCAAAACCTGCAATAATCACAAAAAATACCATGACAATCGTCAGAATCGCATAGAGATTGTACGGAATTGTTCGCAGAAACAGCTGAAATCCCGTAATCCCGGCATCTTTCGGAACATACGAATTGACGGCTGCCGCCCAGCTGGAAATCGGCGCAATGATGCAGACCGGCGCAGCGGTCGCATCAATGATATATGCCAGTTTTGCGCGGGATACTTTGTAGCGGTCAGTTACCGGACGCATCACAGATCCGACGGTCAGACAATTGAAATAATCATCCACAAAAATCAGCATTCCAAGTCCTGTGGTTGCCAGCATTGCGCTCTTTTTTGACCTGATCTTGCTGCCGGCCCATCTTCCATAAGCAGCTGAGCCTCCTGATTTTGACATCAATACAATAATCATTCCAAGCAGCACATCAAAAATCAGAATATTCAGATTCATGCTGTCTTTCATAATCGAAAACAGGGCATTGAATGCATTCCACGGATGAAATCCGGTATATAACAGTGCTCCGACCGCCACTCCAATAAACAGGGAACTGTATACTTCCTTGGTGACAAGTGCCAGTATGATTGCCAGAAGAGGCGGCACCAGTGACCACCATGTTCCGATAAAAATCGACGTATCCATTTTCCAGATTATTCCTCTCTTATGCCTTTATTTTGTATCACTATTTTAACTTAAACTGCTGCACCAGATCATTCAGAGAATCAGACTCTGCAGAAAGCTCCTGACTGGTTGCGGAAGATTCCTCTGCGATTGCCGCGTTGCTCTGTACAACCTCGGAAATCTGGTTTACACCGGACTCTGCCTGCTTGATCTGCTCTGCCTGTGTCTCGGAAAGCTGTGCCAGTTCCTGGGATTTCTTTGCCACTTCATTGATTCCCTCTACAAGAGAAATAATCGTCTGGAAAGTCACATCAACTGCCTGATTGCCGTTTTCGATTTCCTGAATAGAGTTCATAATCAGCTCACGGGTATTGACTGCAGACTGTGCACTCTCATCCGCAAGTTTTCCGATCTGGGATGCAACTACGGCAAAGCCCTTGCCGGCTTCTCCTGCACGTGCAGCCTCAATGGATGCGTTCAGTGCAAGCAGGTTCGTCTGCTCCGCGATCTCCTCGATCTGTCCGATGATTGTCTCAATCTGCTTGGACATATCGCTGATTCTCTTCATTGCTTCGGTAACTGCATTCATTTCCTTCTGTGTCTTATCTGCTTCCTGTGCATATTTTACAGATAATTCGTAAGAAGCCTGTGCACTCTCATGTGTGTGCTCAACCCCTTCTGTGATATTGGCAAAGGATGCCAGAAGTTCTTCCACTGCACCTGCCTGATCGGTAGATCCCTCTGCCAGTGTCTGTGATCCCTCTGCCAGATTGGTAGAACCTGCAGATACCTGGGAAGCAGCCTCCTCAATCCGGTGCATCGTCTCATTCATATCGGTGTTCATGACATGGATTGCATCATTCATTGCCGCAAACTCACCCATATATTTCTCCGGGATTTTGGATACACCGGTATAATCGTTGTGAGCCATCAGATCCATACGGTGGTTGACATCCTGAATAACAGCGGCCAGATTCTTTGCCATCTCGCGCGCAACAATTACCATCTCGGAAATTTCATCCTCTGATGTCATCTCCGGGAATTCGCTGGAGAGATCCCCCTTTGCAAATGTATCAAAACGGGCACCCAGCTGATCCAAAGGATCAACAATATTCTGTGCAAGCACTCTGCCGATCCGGCGGGCTGCAAAAATTGCAAGTGCAATAACCGCAATAATTGCAATAAGTGTGATCAATTCTACCATTGTAAGAATTTTCTCTAACTTATCTCCATGCTCGGTATTTGCATCCATCAGTTTCACCATATCCTGATAAATCTCCTCATAGATCGGTGCCACCTGATCCTGTGCCATCTGCTGTGCTTCATGGCGCGCATCAATATCCTGTGTATTCTTTCCTTTTTCCAGTACAGCATCACAGGTGTCAAAATAATCGTTCAGTTTTTCTGTGATACTATTATAAATTTTCTCCTCATCCGCAGATGAAACCGTATTTTTTACCTCTTTGGTATACTGCTGACAGGATTCCTTCTTCTTCTCATAATTTTCTGCGCAGCTGTTCACAAGGTTTTCATCCTGATATCCGATCGCAGCACGCAGATAACTTCTCGTATCGGCAAACGTAATCATCATCTTGCCGATATCACCCTGTGAAAAACCATAATTTTTCAATGCATAATTATAGCGGTTGCTGACCACAATTCCGGATACGGCTCCCACAACACCGGAAATGCTAACAATCAGGGCCACCATCACAATTGCAGAAGAAATTCGTTCTTTTAATCTCTTCTTATTTAACTTTTCAATCAACTTTTGTATCATATAAGTTTCCTCCTCAAACGGGTTCTCATTTGTTTAGATATTTTTTCAGAATTTCTTCCGTCATCTCAAACGGATAGTTCTTTAACTTGGCAGGATTCTGCAACAGTTTCTGCACATCCTCCTCCCACAGTTCCTCCGGGATCTGTGGTTTGCCCAGCAGCTTGTCCAGATAGGCGATAAATTCAGCCCGGTTCTCAAATCCAAGCAGCTCAAGCACCTCTGCCACCCGCTTCTGATTATTGTAAAAACGCAAAAATCCCGGCAGGAAAAATCCGACTGCCTTTCCATGCGGAATGCCAAGCTCATATGTGACCGGATAACTTAATCCGTGCGGAATACTGGTACCGGTATGTGCAATCGCCATACCTGCCACAACCGATGCATGCATGAATGTTTCGTATCCTTCATCCGGAATCTTAATCCCGGAAGAAAGCAGGTATTCCTTTGCACTGCCCCAGATCCGAAGACCTTCCGCTGAATATATCCGGTTATATGCATTTGCATTAGTATTCAGATATGACTCAATCAGATGTGCCAGCGCATCCACACAGGTGCTGACCATATTCTCATAAGAAGAAGTCTTTAAATATCCGGCATCCACAAATGCCAGATCCGCAAACCATTTGTGTGCGATTGACTGCTTGGTATGTAAGTCGTGCCGTGTCAGAATCGCATAAGGCGTCACTTCCGATCCCGTACCGGATGTGGTCGGGACTGCTGCAACCGGATAGCCCTGCATCAGCTCCGGATGATAAAGACGCTCCTCTGCATGATCGATTGCCGATGGATTCGCTGCCAGAAGCGAAATCGCCTTGGACGCATCCATCGGAGAACCGCCTCCCACAGCCACAAAGAAATCCACCTGTTCTTTTACTGCAATGCCCGCTGCCACAGCCACGGTCTCCACAGAAGGATTCTCTTCGATCTCATCAAAAATCACATAGGTCTGCCCGTTTGCCTGCAATGCCTGTTCAACTGCTGCAAGCGAACCATTGATGCGGCTGGAATGTTTTCCCGTCACAATCATGGCTCTGCTTCCTAATGCTTTTAACTCTGCACCGTTTTCCGAAACACAACCGCTGCCAAAAAATACCTTCGTCGGCATATACAATCTCATGTTTCTTCTCCTTTATGCGTTGCACATCTCTGTAACAACTTCATTGATCACCTTTCCGTCTGCCTTTCCTTTCAGCTCCGGCATAATCGTCTTCATGATCTGTCCCTTGTTCTTTGTTGCAATCACATCTGCAAACTTTTCCTTAACAATCGCAGTCACTTCCTCTTTCGAAAGCATCTTCGGTGCATATTCTTTCATAATGTCATAACGTTTTCTGTACTCCTCCAGCAAATCGGTACGGTCTGCCGGGCAGGAATCGATCTGTTCCTGAACGGTCTTTAATTCCTTCATGATTGTGGCATTGACCATATCCTCCGGAATGTCATCTCTGCATCCGGCATCAATGGCATTTTTCTTCACTGCCGAAACCAGAGACGAAATTGCATCCTTCCGTTCCTTGTCGCGCGCTTTCATCGCTGCCATCATATCTTTGCGTAGCTGTTCCATCTGCATAATTTCCTAACCTCCATGTCTATAAAATTCAGATAACTACATTATACTACGCTTCGGGCTGATAGCAAAGAATAACCTTACATTTTTTTATTATATTTATGAATTTTTTTCTGAAACTCCCGAATATCCTTTGCAATTTCACCACTGAGCAGGAGCATACAGATCAGATTCGGGATTGCCATCAGCGCATTGGCAATATCCGAGAAACTCCATACCAGATTCAATGTCTGTGTACATCCGAAATACACAACAAAGGAAAAAACAAGGCGGTATACCATATTAAACCGGTGCGTTCCCAGCAGATATTCAAATGCTTTTTCCCCGTGATACTCCCAGCCGAGTATTGTAGAAAACGCAAACAATGTAATCCCGATTGTCACAAGCCAGCCCCCGGCCGATCCCAGAACCGTCTCAAATGCCGCAATTGTAACATCCGAACCGGTCAGCATATTCCCGGCAGCATCGGTCATGCCAAGGACACCGGAAGAGGCAATCGCAAGTCCTGTAATCGTACAGACAACAATCGTATCCCAGAAGGTTCCCGTCATATTGATATATCCCTGACGCACCGGGTTATCCGTCGTTGCAGCCGCTGCCGTAATTGCCGCAGATCCCATACCGGCTTCGTTGGAAAATACACCTCTTGCCACACCATAACGCATTGCATTCATCATGGAAGCGACAATCGTTCCGCACAGACCGCCGCCTACCGCTTTTACCGAAAATGCCATCTGAAAAATCATCAAAATGCCTGCCGGCAGATTCGAAATATTTCCGATAATGACAATAACGCCACAGATCACATAAAAAATCGCCATCAGCGGAACGACCACCGAAGAAACCTTTGAAATGGATTTGATACCGCCGACAATGATCAGCAGGGCAAGCACCGTAATCACAATTCCGGTCAGATGGGTCGGCACATGAAATGTCGTATGTAATGCACCGGAAATCGAATTTCCCTGTGTCATATTGCCGATTCCAAACGAAGCAATCACAGCAAAGAGTGCAAATAACCACGCAAGAACCGCTCCAAATCTTTTATTCTTCAGTGCCTTTTTCATCGTGTACATCGGGCCGCCGCTCATCTCCCCTTTGGCATTGATCTCACGGTATTTGATCGCCAGCATACATTCACTGAACTTCGACGTCAGACCAAATGCAGCAGAGATCCACATCCAGACCAAAGCTCCCGGGCCACCGGAAACCATCGCCGTCGCAACCCCCACAATGTTGCCCGTTCCGATTGTGGCGGCAAGTGCTGTGGTCAGTGCCGAAAACGGAGACACATCGCCCTCGCCACGGCTTTTCGTCCGCGCCTCTTTGCTTAACGTACTTTTGAGTGCATAACCGAGATTTCTCCATGTCAG
>OKSA01001250.1_pt1 | contig 23726 bp, 20 predicted proteins | sample 1601181 | NCBI WGS metagenome assembly OKSA01 (sample SAMEA3541538, study PRJEB24748) | human gut metagenome | biome: human gut; feature: human-associated habitat; material: faeces | place: China | collected 2012
CGTCGACGGCTACCTGCAGCTCAACATCAACGGCGAGCGCTTCATGAACGAGGACATCCCGGGTCAGAACATCGCCGACCAGCTCTCGCGTGTTCCCGAAGGTCCCGAGGGCCTGCGCTCCTGGCAGATCTTCGATAGCAAGTGGCCCACCGAGATCGACAAGATGCCCGACGGCCACGGTTATGTGAACCACTTCATCCCCGCCGAGGAGGTCGCGAACTACGGCACCGTGCTCGCAGGCTTCGGCTTGGGCTACACCACCCAGGAGATGGTCGAGGGCACCGAGGGCCTCGTCGTGGCGAACACGCTGGACGAGCTGGCCGAGAAGTGCAACCTTCCCGTCGACGCGGTGAAGGCCTCTATCGAGCGCTACAACGAGATGTGCGCCGCCGGCCACGACGCCGACTTCGGCAAGGACCCGCGCCGCCTGTTCCCCGTGAGCGAACCGCCCTTCTACGCCTATCCGTTCGGCAGCGCGGGCATGCTCGTGCTCATGGGCGGCCTTGAGGTGAACAAGAAGCTGCAGCCCCTGAACGCCGAGGGCGCCCCCATCGAGGGCCTTTACGCCACCGGCAACGTCCAGGGCGGCCGCTACCTCGTGGAGTACCCCGTGACCGTGGCCGGCATCTCCCTGGGCACCGCCCTCACCTTCGGTCGCTTGGCCGGCATGAACGCCGCCGGCGCCGACATCGAGGCAACGACCCAGGCCTAGCCCAACCGCCTCCCCTCCCAACGAGAAGGCTCCCATGACGGGAGCCTTCTCTTGCTTTGCGGAACCGTTGCCTTTGGAAGCGGTCTGCTCGAACGGTCGAAGACGTCTTCGGTGCGCTGCGCTATTTCTCGGTGCCGTCGCCGAACAGGAGGTCGCGCTCGTCGCCGGGGAGCTTGGCGCGGGCCTGCTCGCGCAGGTTGTTCAGGCCGGCGAGATACTGACGGTACAGCACCACCGTGAGGTAGCGGCCCGCCGGCGTGAGCGTCAGCTCGTCAGCGTCGTCGGTGGCAAACGCCCCGTTGGCGCGCATGAAGGCCATCTCCACGGGCAGCCCGCGCTCCACCGACACGCCGAAGTCGCGCTCGAACTCGTGCTTGTCGAAGCTCAGGCTGTACAGCTGCAGGAGGAACTTGTAGCGCATGAGGTCGCGCCGGGGCAGGTCGGTCTTGCCGAGCAGCGGCGTGACGCCGGCGCGCACCAACTCGCCGTATTCTTCCAAATTGAACGTGTTCACGAACAGGTTGTCGCCCAAATGCGTGATGGAGCCGCTCCCGATGCCCACGCACTCCTCGTAGGACACGGCGTACTCGTCCACTTCCAGATGTTGCTTGCGCTTAAGGTTCTCGTCGAGCCGGTTGAAGGTCCACAAGGTACGGCGCTCGAAGAAGGGCGCATCACCCCCCGCGAGGATCTCGTCCAAGATATGATAGAAGCGCCGTTCCTTGTCGTAGTCCATCTTCCCCAGCACCTGCTCCATTTTGCGCGTGGTGGCGTGGGACTGGTACAAAGGCGAGAACGTCGTCTGATGGCAGCCGCACAACGCGATCTTCTCACAGTCGGAGATGAGGATGTCCTCGGTCTGCGTGGGGAAGTTGAAGATCATGTCCACATTGAGCGACTCGAAATAGGGCGCCGCCTCGCCGATGCGCTCGAAGATCTCCTCCCCGCTTCCGTACTTCTGGTAGCGGTCCATCTGGCGCAGAAGCCCGTCGTCGAAGGACTGCACGCCCACCGACAGGCGCTGGATGCGGCCGTGCAGCTTGTCAAGGTACTCCGGGATGAGGTGGTTCGGGTTCGTCTCCGAATTCACCTCCTTCACATGGAAGAGGTCGCGGGCCAGATCGATGGTCTCGCACAGCTCGTCGATGTCCACCGTCGGCGTGCCGCCGCCGACGTACACGCCGCCATGCTCCGGGACGCGGAGGAGGATTTTCGGGAGGAGCTGAATCACTCCCGCCGGGCCTGGCACTGATTCATCAGGTAAATTCCAAAGCGATTACCATTGCGGAAGAAGTTTCGGGTATGCCCGGGTTGGCAGCACCGATTCAAGATGGTGGATATGGGTTTGATTACCGTATGGCCATGAATATTCCGGATTATTGGATTAAAACAATCAAGGAGAAGATTGATGAAGACTGGAAACCGAGCAGCATGTTCTGGGAAGTGACCAACAGACGCAAGGACGAGAAGACTATTTCGTATGCCGAAAGCCATGACCAGGCATTGGTGGGCGATAAGACTATAATTTTCCGTCTGATAGATGCTGACATGTATTGGCATTTCCAGAAAGGGGATGAAAATTATACAGTGCATCGCGGCATCGCATTGCATAAGATGATTCGTTTGCTTACTGCCTCTACCATCAATGGAGGATATTTGAACTTTATGGGTAATGAATTCGGGCATCCCGAATGGATTGATTTCCCGCGTGAAGGTAACGGATGGTCGCATAAATATGCCCGTCGTCAGTGGGGGCTTTTTGATAATAAGAACCTGTGTTACCATTACTTGGGCGATTTTGATTCAGCTATGGTCCACCTCATTGAGAGTGTGAAAAATATTCAGGAAACTCCAGTGATTGAAGTATGGCATAACGACGGTGACCAAGTGTTGGCTTACCGGCGTAAGAATTTGATTTTTGTATTTAATTTCAATCCTACCAAGTCATTTACAGACTATGGTTTCCTAGTGCCTGTCGGGGCGTATGATGTGGTACTGAATACGGATGCGACAGCTTTCGGAGGTAATGGTCTGGCTGATGACAGTATACGTCATTTCACTAATTTCGACCCTCTTTATAAGAAGGATAAAAAGGAATGGCTGAAACTGTATCTGCCTGCCCGTTCGGCTGTGGTATTGAAAAAAGTGAAAGAGTAATTTATGAGCAGCAACAACAGCTTATCCTATAAAAGAGCCGCCCGCATCCTCACGGTTGCGTGCGGTCTTCTTTTCTCTATTTTTAGTATTGTCTATCTTTTTGTGCTTCAGAAAGATGTAGTAGGTGCATTGCATTATTCATTGTCACAAGGAAAGACACATTATTCTCCGTTGGTGGGAGCTATTATCATTACAGTGGTTTTATTGGTATTCCGTTGGGGAATCAATGGATTGATGGGATTAAAGGGGCCTGTACGGACACTTTCTTATTTCCCGTCTTGTCTGTTGCTGGGAGTGCTGACGGATGTGGACCGGACTATTTTCCACGGAGGAAACATAGGAGATAAATGGTTTTGGCTGCTGCCGTTGCTTTTGCTTATATATATAGGTGTGGTCTATACTTTACGGCGTGTGTTTCGTTCCTGGCTGAATCAAGAGGGGTCCATATTGGGCTTAATAAACTCTAACTTAGCTATTTTGACACTTTTATGCCTGATGACGGTAGGTATAGGAAATACGAATGTGAATTTTCATCATGAACTGGCTGTGGAGCAGGCTATCCGTAATCATCATTATGAAGCTGCACGGATGGTAGGAGCAAAGTCTTTGGAAACAACCCGTACATTGGCAGTGCTTAGAGCCTATGCTATGTCTTTGGAAGGTACCATGGGGGAGCATTTGTTTGAATACCCTCAATATTATGGTGCGGAAGGGCTTTTGTTTGCGCCTCATTCTCAGGAAACTTTGCGCTTGAATTCCGATAGCTTGTATGCTTATCTTGGTGCAAGACCACATGTTGCAGAAAAGACAGTAGACTTTTTGGCTCGTATCTGTCGTGATGAAATAGGTAGACATACCGCTTTGAATTATTATATGAGTGCATTGCTGCTGGATAAGAAATTGGACAAATTTGTATCGGCGGTTGATATGTATTGTTTCGAGCAAGATACATTGCCGCGTTATTATCGTGATTCTGCAACACCAAGCCGTGTGGCAATGAGCGCCTTGCGGCGGGACTTGCAGCGCTTTTTGTACGCCTTACGCTCCTCGCGCTCCCAGTCCTGCTTGTGCGCGGCGACGGTCTGCTCCATGTGCGCGGTCATGGCGTCCATGCCGCGTGCGCCGAAGTAGGTCGTGAGCGTTGTGATGACGATAAAGCCCATGTAGCGCAGGCACACGAACGCGTAAAACGCGTAGCTGCCGATCAGCAGCACCACCCACTGGAACCGCTTCGGCACGAGGTAGTACAGCACCAGCAGCGCGAGCACCAGCAGGTAAAACGACAGCGATGTCAGCGTCATGCTTCGTCCTCCGGCGTCCGGCAGGTGTTGAGCGCGTCGGTCGCAAACCGGTCGCGCACGAGCGTGAAGTTCCCGCCGCGGTACAGCGCGACGCGCGGCATGTCGCGCGACAGAAACACGGCCACGCCCTCCGTCACGGAGTAGGCGCCGCAGCGGCCGAGGGCGATCACGTCGCCCACGCGCAGCGGCGGCAGCTGCGCCTCGCGCACGAGCACGTCCGCCGTCGTGCACAGGCTGCCGCAGAGCATCCACGGCTCGGGCGCGTCCGCGCTCTCGCGCAGGAGCGTCAGCGGCGGGGCCTGCATACCCATGAGCTGGCCGTCATACTTGACCTGGTGCATGCCGCCGTCGCATATGGCGTAGTTCACGCCGAGGTTGCACTTGGCGTCGGCCACGCCGGTGAGAAACGTGCCGCAGGGCGCGGCGAAAAAGCGGCCCATCTCGATCGTGAGCGGGTACTTTTCCCCAAAGGCGCGGATGTGCTCCGCCGCCGCGTCGAGCAGCGCGCAGTCGCGCGCCTCGGCGTCGTCGCGGAAGCACTCGGCATTCAGCCCCGGGCCGTATTCCACGTGCTGCGCCGTGAAGCCGTAGCGTTCGTGCAGCATCGTGAGGTATTCGTCCAGATGCGCAAGCTCCTTGGCGATCACGGCGTCCTTGCGCTTTTGCGTGCCGGAAAAGTAGTGGATGCCGACGATCGTCACGTTCGGGAATTCCGCGCGCCGGGCGACGAGATCGGCCAGCGCGTCGGGATCCATGCCGAACTGGCTGCCGGCGGTCAGGCGCGGCAGCACGCGCACGTGCTTTCCCTGCGCGGCCGCAGCCGCGCAGATAAGGTCAAAGTGCAGCGTGCTCTCGGCCGTGAGCAGGTCTGCGCCCAGCGCGACGGCGCGCGCAACATCGTCCGCGCCCTTGTTCACGCCGGAGTACAGGATGCGCTCCGGCGGGATGCCGAGCCTTTCGCAGATCGTCAGCTCGCCGGGGGAGCACACCTCCACCCAGCGGAACACGTCCGGCAGGCCGCGCAGCACGAAGGGGTTGGCCTTCATGGAGTAGCACAGATTTACGTCCGAGCCAAACGCGGCGCGCACTCTTTGAGCGCGCGCCGTGAAGGCCTCCAGATCAAACAGATACAGTGGCGTGCCGTATTTCGCGGCTGCCGTCCGGAGTGCAGTCTTGTCCATCAGTCCTCGTCCTGCAGGCGCTGCACCATGGCCAGCAGACGCTTGGCGGAGTTGAAGTTCTCCGGCACGAGGTCCTTGGCGCCGATCTCGATGTCGAATGCGTCGTTGAGCGCCGCGACGAGCGACACGATGTCGAACGACTCGAGAATGTGGTCGTCGATGAGGGCGGTCTCAGTCTCAAAATCCACGTCGGGGCGCAGATCGGTCAGAATGTCCATCAGTTCCTGTTCCATGATAAATATACCTCCTGAAGTGAGTAAAGTAAGCAAAATCAGTGCTTGGCCGCAGCGGTGATGCGCTCGGCCAGCGCGCGCATGTTCGTCTTGCCGTTGTCGAGCCGGGGCATGGCCGCGAGCTGCTCAATTTTGCGCGGCACCATGAAGCCCGGCAGGTCGGCGCGCAGGGCGACGGCGATGTCGCGCTTGGTCACGCCCTCGCCGGTGTAAAACAGCCAGATCTGCTCGTGCGCCTGGTCATAGAGCGCGCAGGCGTCCTCCACGCCGGCCACCTTCGCCGCGGCGAGGTCGATCTCCCCGAGCTCCACGCGGTGGCCGAGGTGCTTGACCTGCCGGTCCTTGCGGCCGTGGAACATGAGGTTGCCGTCGGGCGCGAAGTGCCCGAGGTCGCCGGTCTTATAGATGCGCTCATCGTATGCGTGGTTGAGCGGGTTTTGCAGGAAGCTCTCGGCCGTTTTCTCGCGGCTGTTGTAGTAGCCCAGCGCGAGGATGGGGCCCTTGACGCAGATCTCGCCGATCTCGCCGTCGGGCACGGCCTCGTTGCGCTCCGAGAGCAGAAACACCTCGTAGTGCGGGTACGGCCTGCCGATCGGCAGCACGTCGGTGTCCTCCACCAGACCGGGCACGACGTAATACGTGCACGAGGCGGTCGCCTCCGTCGGGCCGTACTGGTTGACGAACCGGGCCTCTGGCAGCGCGAGCTGCCACTGGCGCAGGCAGCTGCACGGCATCACCGAGCCGGAGAAGCACACCTTGCGCAGGTGCTGCGGCGCGCTGCACTCGAACGCGCCGAGCGCGGCCGGCACGGTCAGCGCCGAGACGCTCCAGCCCACGGCCGTCACACCTTTGTCGTTCATGTATTCGAACAGACGCTCCGGCGACATGAAAAGTTCCTTCGGGATGATGGCCGTCGTCGCGCCGAAGCGCAGCGGCAGATAAATGTCGCGCACGGCGGCGATGTAGTCCAGCGGCGACTGGTTGCCCAGCACGTCGGCACGCGCGATGCCCATCACGCCGGCGTAGTCCTCGATGTAGCACATGAGCGAGTGCTGCGCCGTGATGACGCCCTTGGGCGTGCCGGTCGAGCCGGAGGTGAAGATGATGTACAGCGGGTCGAGCTCTCGGGCGCGCGCGCGGCAGTCCGCGAGCAGCGCCGCGTCCTCGCTGCCCGCGAGCAGCTCCTCCGCGATCAGGATCGTGCCGGAAAAGTCCAGCGTCTTCGCCTTGTCGTAAAACGCGCGCTGCACGATCATCAGATCGGTGTCCAGCGTGTTTAAAATAGAGTTGAGCCGGTGCACGGGCATCGTCCCGTCCATCGGGGCGTAGCAGCAGCCGGCATACACCGCGCCGAGAAACACGGCCGGCGTGTGCGCGTTGCGCCCGCTCATGACGGCGATGGGCCGCTTTTGCCCGGCGCGGAACTTCGCCGCCGCCGTGCCGATGATGCGCGCCTCGCGCCGCACGTCGGCAAAGGTCACCGCGCTGTCCTCATCGAGAAAAGCGGGTTTGTCCGGACAGGCTGCGGCGGTGACTTCCAGCCAGTCGAGCACGTTGGTTTCCATGCTTGCCAGCTCCTTTCCGATAAATGTCCATAATCGCCTTATCCTATCATGTTTTTCGCGCAAAAACAAGACGGAACGTGTCATATTTAAGAAAAAGGTAAGAATGTGGCGCGCCGTTTTTCCGTGCGCTGACACCCGGCTCTGCCCGGGTGGTTTGCCCTTGACGCATCCGTGCCGGAAAAGTACAATGGAAACCATCATCAATCGGCGCTTCGCAGCACGACGCAATGGGCGCGCCCGCGGCATATTCACAGCCGGATTTGTCTGCTATTGCCAAAAACGCGCCTGGAAAATTGTGAACATTTTTCCTTTCGCATTTATGGCGCGTATGGTATACTTTAGGAAACCGCGCAAAAAATTCCGTATGTGGTTCCGACGTATTTTGCATCTGTCGTGTGTTATGATCGTTCCTGTTTCCGGTTTCCGGACACGGGCCGGTGTCTCCGCGGAAAGGAGGGGGAGTGCAGCGGGGCGGAAAGGAAGGTCACAGATGTCAAAGAGAGTTCAAAAGGTGTGGAACGCTGTCACCACCGTGCTGGTGATCCTGGTTGTCATTCTGGCGCTGCTTCTGGTGGGCGTGCGGCTGGTCGGTCTGCGGCCGATGTGCGTCCTGTCCGGCAGCATGGAGCCGACGTATCACACCGGCTCGCTGATCTATGTCAAGCCCTGTGCGCCCGAGGACGTGCAGGTCGGTGACGCGATCACCTTTGTGCTCAATGAGGACTTGGATGTCGTCACACACCGCGTGATCTCCATCGATGCGGAAAACGAGCATTTCTACACGCAGGGAGACGCGAACGACGCGCCCGACGGCGCACCTGTCTATTTCAAGAACCTCATCGGCCGCCCGGTGTTCACCATCCCGTATCTGGGCTATGTTTCGCACTGGGTGTCGAACCCACCCGGCATGTATCTGGCCATCGCGCTCGCGCTCGTGCTCATCATCCTGACGTTCCTGCCGGACATGCTCCGCAAGGCGTCGGAGGCGGACGCGCGCGACGCTGCCCGCCGCGCACAGGCGGACAAGCCAGGCGATGCCCCGGATGCCAAAAATTCCGGCGAAAATATGGGAAAATAATGGTTTTGTGAAATATTTTCGCCCGTTCGTGCATTAACTTAGTGATTGCTGGCAGCACCCGGCACGGTGCTGTTGGACATAGGAAGCTTTGAACAAAATTTAGGGGAGGAAAACGTTACATGAAGAAGAAAACTCTGACCGTCGCCATCGCGCTCGTGCTCGTCGTGGCGCTGGCGGTTGGCGCGACGTATGCGTATCTGACGGCGAAGACCGAGGCGGTTACCAATACCTTTACGGTTGGCAAGACAATTGATGATCCGGAAACCAACTTCATCCTGAAGGAACACAAAGTTGCCTATGATGCCAATACGGCTACTTATAAGTATGTCGACGCCGAAGGCAATGTCACTACTGACAGCTCCAAGTATGTTGAAGTCGCTGGCAATGAGTACAATGAAGTCACACCGGGCATGACCGTTGCGAAAGATCCGTTCGTTCAGATTAAGAAGGCTGTTGAGACTCCGTCTTATCTGTTCGTGGAAGTCTACGGCAATGCTGCTGGCCTGAATTACAAGCTGAACGGCGACTGGGAGGAAGTTACTGGCCTTCAGAAGCAGCTTCCGAATGGCGGTACGCTTTATGTTTATAAGACTCCGATGACTTCTGGCAATTCCATTGGTACCTATCCGATTCTGGATGGAAACCAGCTTGCCGTTGATTTGACCACTCCGCTTGCTCAGAATTCCAGCCTGCAGTTCAATGCTTATCTGTGCCAGACTACCGGCTTCAGCAGCGCAGCCGCGGCGTTCACTGCCTGCTTCGGCACGAAGTGATCACCCCTCGCTTTTCCCATGTAATATACGCACAGAAGGCTGTGCGGGAAAATAGAAAAGGAGAAGACTACATATGAAGAAGAAAACCATTCTTGTGGCTGCCATCGCAGTCATGCTCGTCGCGGCGCTTGTCGTCGGCGGCACCCTCGCGTACTTCACCGATACGAAGTCCGCGGACAACACCTTCACCGTCGGCAATGTGAAGATCGACCTGCTCGAGTCCAGCCTGCACCGCGAGAATGCCGGCTATGCCAACGGCACTACGGTGGATGATGTCGATCCTAGAAATGTGGAGCTGTGGTCCAACGTCGATAAGCTGGGCACTGGCAATACCAGCAAGTACAAAGCCGGCGATACGTTCTACACCGATGACCAGATCAAAGCCAACGCGAGAGAGTATAAGTGCGACAACGTGATGCTCAATCCGGGTGAGTCTTACCACAAGATGCCCTACGTCGTCAACACTGGCAAGAACGCCGCTTACATCCGCATCCGTGTCATGATCCCGGCTGCTCTGGACACTGCCATTCTCAACAGCAGCATGTACACCACGACGGCGCTGAACAATAAGGAGTTCACCATGGCCTATGACAGCACCGGCACGGTCGAGCGCGACGGCGTGATGTACAATGTCTACACCTTCACCCGCATTGATCCTCTGGCAGCTGGCGAGATGACCTACTGGAACGTCTGGGGCACCATCCACATGGATACCACTGCTACCAACGAGCAAATTGCGCAGCTGCTTCCGAACGGCACGTTCAACGTCCTCGTTGAGGCGGACGCCATTCAGGCGGACGGCTTTGCGAATGCAACCGATGCCTTCGCTGCATTTGGCAAGTAATTCCCCAACATTTTGACCCCAAAGGGGCGGCGAAATCGCCGCCCCCATCGGGGACTCTGGCTCGGCTTCAGTCCGGGCGCGGGCGGCGGCGCTGCCGCCGTCCGCGCGCAGATTGAAATGATGATTCCACAAAAATTTCCTGCGTGCGCCCTCGGGCGCAGAGAGAGTGAGAACTCGGTACTCAGAAACATCCTATCAGGGAGAAAGGTGGTTTGTGCATGAAGAAGAAATGGACCATCGCAACGGTGCTCCTCTTGGCAGTGGCACTGCTGGCGGTCGGTACGTGGGCGTACTTTTCGGCCGTCGGCACGGCGGATAACGTCATCACGATGGGCTCCGTCAAGCTTGCACTGCACGACGAGGACGGCGCTGGCCAACCGTTTACGACGGTGAGCGCCATGCCCGGCAGCGTCGTGAACAAAGTGGTGTATGTGGAGAACGTCGGCTCCGGCGCTTTCTACACCCGCGTGAAGATCACGCCCGAGATGGTCGGCGCCGATGGCGAGATCATCCCGCTCGATGCGAGCGAGCGGCTGCTCACGCTGGATCTGAACGACACGGACTGGATCGCCGGCGAGGGCGGATACTATTACTATCGTGGTTCGGTCGACCCGAAGACCGCCACGTCGAAGCTCTTCAACCACGTCACGTTCAGTAAGGACATGGGCAACGAATATCAGAATGCCACGGTGCACATCTACGTCACGGCCGAGGCCGTGCAGACGGCGAACCTCGAAAAGTACGCTGCCAATGATGTCAGAGATGTGTGGAAGCACGTCGGTACGGTCGAAGCGAGCACCTCGAGCACGCAGATCGACCCGATCCCGACGCCCTGAGAAAGGAGGACGACTATATGAAAAAACGTATTCTCTCGCTCGTCCTCTGCGCAGTCATGCTCCTGAGCATGTGCCTGTTCATGGGCGCGGGCGTCACGCAGGATGCGGCAGAAGCCGCGGGCGAAGTGCCGCAGACGGCGGTGTTCACGGAGGCGGGGCCGTTCCGGCCGGCCGTTTCCGTGCGGCCGCAGCCGCTGCGCGCCGCAGCCAACCGCGCGGCCGGCGGCGACGGTCTGGAGCTGAGCAAGGAAGTTACGGCAAACGGCAGCGGCTATACCGTGCATCTCGAAGCGTACACGACCGGTCAGGTCACAACGACGACCTCGATCGCACCGTGTGACATCGTGCTCGTGCTCGACCAGTCCGGCTCGATGGCGTATAATTTTGACGGGAATGAGACCAGCACGGATTCGGCCCGCCGCCAGTATGCCATGAAGCAGGCCGTGAACACGTTCATTGAAGCGGTGGCGGATAAGTATAACGCGGAAAAGTCTGATCACCGGATCGCGGTCGTGACTTTCGGCACGAACGCTTCCACGCTGATGGACTGGACGCTCGTGACCCCGGCCGAAACGGACACGGCGGAAAGCCCGTCCGGCGAGACCGCGCTCAAGGCCGAGATCAACGGCCTCCCGTCGGAGCCGGAGGGCGCGACGAATGTCGCCGACGGCATGCGGAGTGCGCAGGCGCTCATGCAGGGCGACAGCGGCTACACCGGTACCAACACGAAACGCCAGAAGGTCGTGATTCTGTTCACGGACGGTGTGCCGACGAAGCAGAGCGATTTTGACACGACGGTCGCCAACGGCGCCATCCAGTCGGCCAAGGCGCTCAAGGACGCCGGCGCGACGGTCTATTCCGTCGGCATTTTCAACGGCGCGAATCCGGAGCAGCTCTACGGCGACAGCGGCTTCAAGCACAACAGCAACGGCCAGGTCGGAAGCTACTGGGCCAGCTTTAGCTGGTGGGGGATCGGAGACGTCAAGAACTATGACATCCCGGCCGGAAACCGCTTTTTGAACTACATCTCTGGCAACTTCCCGGATGCGACGGAGATCGGCATCCAGCCGTACGATTCCAGCTTCATCGGCATCGGCAATTATGGCTGGCAGATCACCAGAAATTTTGCCCGCGAGCAGTCCAACTACTACCTGACGGCGAACGATTCCGCCTCGCTGAGCAAGATCTTTACCACGATCAGCGAGAACATCGGCAGCGCCAATATTGACCTTGGCAGCGAGACGGTCATCAAAGACATCGTGACGCCGTACTTTACGGTGCCGCAAGATGCCGGTGCTATTCGTCTCTCCACTGCAACCTATAACGGCAGCGCATTTGGGGCTCCGGACGCAGCCGATTCTTCGGTGAAGGCAGTGATCGATCCGGCAACGCGGGCGGTCAATGTGACCGGCTTCGATTTCAACCAGAACTATGTCACCACAAACGCTAAGGCGGATGGCACGTTCGGAAAGAAACTGATCATCGAGTTTGACGTCTCTGTGGAAGCTGGCTTCCTCGGCGGCAATCAGGTGCCAACGAATGATGGGCAGTCCGGTATCTATGCGAAGGGAACCATGATCAAGGCGTTCGATGTGCCGACGCAGGACGTGGAAGTAAAAAGCATCACGCCGACGGCAGATGACAAGTCGATCTACCTTGGCGATTCTGCCAATTTGCAGGAGCTTGTGCACCAGAATGCCACATTTGACGGCACAAATAACGCTTTTGTGGATGTGACCTATACGGTCAAGGATGAGAACGGAACGGTTGTCGGCACGTACACAGTTCCCGCCGGAAGCAGCAGCGGAACATGGGTGTGGAGCGATCCGGCAAGCAACGGCACCGTCGCTCCGGAGCAGACCACGACCTACAAGGTGACGTGCACGGTTTCGCCTACACAAACGGGAACGTATGTGGACGTTGAAAAACCCGCGGAGTTCACCATCACGGTCAACACCTGCAGCCTGACGATCACCAAGACCGTTACGGGCGGCGGCGACCCGAACCAGACCTTCGTGTTCAACGTCATGAAGGACGGCAAGCTCGTGACCACCGTGGTGCTCAAGGCCGGCACGAGCACGACCATCACCGGTCTGGCTGTCGGCGACTACACCGTGGCCGAGGACACCGCCTGGTCGTGGCGCTACACGGCCGAGAATGGCGGAGAGGCGGCCGTCACGCTCAGCAGCACAAAGCCCAACGGCGAGGCCGGGATCACCAACACCTATGTAAAGCACGACTGGCTCACGAGCATTGTCGACGTTATCAACAAGTGGACGGCCAAGGATAATATCGATAATACCGGACATGTTCCGGGCTCGGGCACGAACTGAACAGGAGGGATGACATATGAAACGTATCTTTAACGGTTCAGGCGGGAGAAAAGCCGCGCTCATCCTCTCCCTGTGCCTGATCTTCGCACTGGCCGTCGGCACGACGCTCGCTTATCTCAAAGCGAACACGTCTCCGGTGACGAACACCTTCACGGCGGCCAAGTCCGACATCAAGATTGATGAGAACGTGGAAAACGGCGAAAAGTCCAGCATCCAAGTTGAAAACATCGGCACGGCCACGTCCTATGTCCGCGTCAAGCTGGTCATGAACTGGGTCGATAAGAGTGGAAACGTCGTCTCCGGCGGAAACCTGCCGGAAGTCACGCTCAACGAGCCCGACTGGTTCATGAAGGACGGCATTTACTACTATACCAAGCCGGTCGGACCGAAAGATTTGACTGCAAACCTGCTGAAAGATCCCATCACGCAGCCGAATGCGCCCGATGGCTATCACCTCGAGGTGACGGTGCTGGCCGAGAGCATTCAGGCCGCGCCGAGCACCGCTGTGGAAGGCGCATGGGCGGTCACGGTCGTAAACGGCGCGTTGACCTCGGCAATCCCGACGGCATAAGGAGGGCAACGGTATGAAACACAAAAAACTTACCATGATCGTCGCCCTCGTGCTGGTGGTCGCGCTGGCCGCCGGACTGGGCATCTGGGCGACGGGCGAGACGAACGTTCCCACCGTCACGTACTATGACGGCTCGGACGGCAACGGCGCGCGCTTCACCTTCACCCACACCGGCGACGGTTCGGACACGAACCTGTTCCCGAACTTCTCCAACTGCATGCCCGGCGACAGCCTCACGCAGACCATCCGCGTGCAGGCTGACGGCGAAAACGGTGTGCAGGGCGCAAAGATCTATCTGCGCGCCGAGATCGACGGCGACGCCTCCGCCAAGGAAGGCTCCGCCATCTCGTACAACGATGTGCTCGATCACATCGGCATGACCGTGTCGAAAGACGGCGTCGTGATCGCGTCCAACAAGACCGCGAAGCTCTTCAGCCAGCTCGATGCGGCCGATGGCCTCAAGAGCAACGTCTTCATTGCCGAGGTCGGCCCGAAGACCGATCCGGTCGATCTGGACGTGACCATTGATGTTGACCCCGCGATGGGCAATGCGTTCCAGGAAGCGGCTGCGCACATCACGTTCGTGTTCTCCGTCGAGGACAACGAGCTGCCGCCCCCGCCGCTGGAGCTCGACAAGCACGATGCGTATATCTGCGGTTATCCGGACGGCACGGTGAAGCCGGAGCGCCAGATCACACGCGCGGAGGTCGCAACGATCTTCTACCGTCTGCTTCAGGACGAGGCCCGCGAAAATGTGTGGTCTCGCACGAACAGCTACTCCGATGTGGCAAGCGGTGCCTGGTATAACAGTGCGGTTTCGACGTTGACCAACGCCGGTATTCTCACTGGCTATCCGGACGGCACATTCCGCCCGGACGCGCCGATCACGCGCGCGGAGTTTGCGACGATTGCGGCGCGATTCTACCACGCACCGGAAGTTACCGGTGATGCATTCCCGGATATCTCCGGCAGCTGGGCGCGCGAGTATATCAACCGCGCGGCGGCGCGTGGCTTGATCGATGGCTATGAGGACGGCACATTCCGCCCGAACCAGAACATCACGCGCGGCGAGGCCATGAAGATCATCAACAAGGTTCTCTTCCGTACACCGGATAAGGAGCATTTCCTGCCCGATATGATCAAATGGCCGGACAACAGCAACACCGACGCCTGGTATTACACGGATGTGCAGGAAGCGACCAACAACCACGATTACGAGCGCGTGAACAACACCTCGCCCGAGACGTGGACGAAGATCACGCAGGCCAGAGATTGGAAGGCGCTCGAGGCTGAGCTGGCGCAGAAATACCCCAACCGGTAAGCGCGCGGCGCTGACGGTAAACGAAACAACCATAGCGAACACCCCCTGTGCACGGCACAGGGGGTGTTTTTGCGTGTGGGGAAAAAACGTGCGCCCCGGCGGCTGCCGGGGCGCTGACGTAGGGATACATGCAATGCGTGGATGCGTTATCAGCCCAGATACTGCTTGTCGTAGTTGTTCTGGATGCAGGAGATGACCTTCGTGATGACGGTGTTGAACGGGGTGGGCACGCCCAGCCGCTCGCCGTAGCGCGCGATGGCGCCGTTGAGCACGGAGATCTCCGTCTGGCGCTGGTGCAGCACGGCGTCCTGCGCCATGGACGGATAGTAGTTGCCGAGGTTGGCGATGATGTTCGGCTCTTCCTTTTCCATGAGCGGCCAGAGATCGCCGATGCCGAGCGCCTGCGCGACGGCGCAGCCCTCTTTCCACACATGCATGACGATGTCGTGGCCGTAGGGGTCGGCGAAGGTCTCCTTCACCTTCAGGCGCATGACGGCGCTCACGCCGTTATAGCCGCTGTTGGCGATGACTTTCTTCCAGATGTACGGGCGCACGTCTTCGTCAAAGCTCGCGTTGCAGCCGCCCGCCTGGAAGCACGCCTCGAGCGCCTTGCCGGCGGCGTCGGCCTTCGGGTTGTTGTGCACGGCGCCGAAGTGCATCTGGATGCCCTTTTCCGGCTTGCTCACGCACACGCCGGGGCCGGCCAGCTCCGTGCCGATCAGGCCGCTGCCGTAGAGGATGCGGTCGGTCTCCACGAACTGGGCGAGCACCTCGTCGTTGCCGAGGCCGTTTTGCAGCGAGACGACGACCGTCTCCGGCCCGATGCAGGGCATAGTGTCGGCCATGACGTCCGCGGTCTGCGTGGCCTTGACCATGAGGATGACCATATCCATGGTGCCGATGTCGTGCGCGGTGGCGCTCGTGTGGAAGCCTGTCAGGACTTCCTCGCCCTCCGGCGTGCGGAAGACCAGCCCGTCGGCCGCGATCTTGTCCATGTGCGCCTTGTACTTATCGACGAGCCAGAGCTCGGCGCCGCCCTTGCGCAGGTAGGCGGCGAACACGCTGCCGGCAGCGCCGGAGCCGATCATTGCGATTTTCATGCGTTTGCCTCCTTAGCAAACTGCCGGCCGGTTGTTGGCCGGCCGGCAGAGAAAACTCGGGGTTTGAAATTACTTCAGGTACTGCTTGTCGTAGTTGCCCTGGATGCAGCGCACGACCTGGGACAGGACCTTGCACACCGGGGTGTCGATGCCCAGCTGCTCGCCGTACTCCGCGATCTTGCCGTTGAGCACGTCGATCTCGGTCTGGCGGTGGTTGAAGAGCATATCCTGGCACATGGACGGATAGTAGTCCGCGATGTTGGTGACGATGTCCTTGTGATCGTGGGCGATGAACTCATCGGCGTCCATCGGCACGCCCTTGGCGGTCGCGACCGCGCAGGTCTCACGGATGACGCTGTGGAACAGCCACTGGCCGAACGGATCCGCTTCGACCTCGCCGATCTTCAGACGCAGGACGGCGCACACGGTGTTGACGGTGGCGTTCACGCAGACCTTTTTCCAGATGAACTTGTAGATGTTGTTGTCGGTGCCCGGCTCGCCGTCGCGCCAGTAAGCGTCGCAGCCGCCGGCACGGTAGCACTTGAGCATCTCGGCGCAGGCCGCGTCGGTGAGCTCCGAGCGGACCGCACCGCCGAAGTTCATCTGCACGCCGCCGGCCGGGGTGGACACGCAGTGTGCGGGTTCGGGCAGAGCCGTGCCCAGCACGCCGGAGCCGATGATGCAGCGCTCTTTCGGGAAGACCTTGAAGAGGTTGTCATCGTTGCCGAGGCCGTTGATGAGGGAGACGGCGACGGTCGTGTCGCCGACGACAGGCATGGAGTCCTGGATGGCCTGCTCGAGCTGGGTCGCCTTGGTCATGTAGATGATGACGTCGACCTTGCCCTCCGCCGCGGCCGCGTCAGCAGCGGTGGTGTAGGTGCGGAAGCCCTTGAGCTGGTAGTCGTAATCCTTGTAGCCGCCATCTTCCTCCTGATGGATGGTGAAGTGCATGCCTTCCTCGGCGACTTTCTTCATGTGCGCCTCGTAGCGGTCGATGAGGATGATGTCCGCACCGCCCTTGCGCAGGTAAGAAGCGAAGACGCTGCCGGCTGCGCCGGAACCATACATTGCAAATTTCATTACTTTTTCTCTCCTTTTCTGATTCTGTTTGCGATATCTTCGGCCGCTGCAGGCGTATGCCTGACGGCGGATTACCGAACGGTGTTGGTGAGGGTGCCGATGCCCTCGATGCTGCACGCGACCACGTCGCCCGGGTGCAGCCACTTCGGCGGGTCAAAGCCCATGCCCACGCCGGCCGGCGTGCCCATGGAGATGATCGTGCCGGGGCGGAGCGTCATGCCCTGGCTGAGCTCGGCGATTACGTACGGCACGTGGAAGATCATGAGATCGGTCGTGCTGTCCTGCCGGAGCTCGCCGTTGATGCGGCTCTGGATTTTCTGCGGCCTGCGCACGTCGAACTCGTCCGGCGTGACGATCCACGGGCCCATCGGCGTGAAGCCGTCGAGGCTCTTGCCGCGATACCACTGCTTATGCTGGTTCTGGATCGTGCGCGCGCTCACGTCATTCAAAATGGTGTAGCCGAACACGTAGTCGAGCGCGTCTGCCTCGCTGACGTTGTATGCCGGGCGGCCGATGACGACGGCCAGCTCCGCCTCATAGTCGAGGTCGGCGACCAGATCGCTGTGGCTGAGAATGTCGCCGCCGGGGGCGACGGCCTCGTTCACGCGCTTGGAAAAGTAGATCGGGAACGTGTCCGGCGCCTTGACGCCCTTGCCGGCGACGGCCTCGCTCTCCTTGGCGTGGTCAAAATAATTGATGCCCAGGCAGATCACGTCCTGCTCCGGGCGGGGGATGGGCGCGAGCAGCCGCACACGCTCGAGCGGCAGCGCGGCGCTGCGCAGCACGGCGGCAGTGTCCAGCGCCGGCCAGATGCCGATGAGCGTCTGCATGTCCGCACAGCCCGGCACGGGATGCACGGCAGTGCCGGCCGCATTGAGCAGGCCGACGGCGCTGCGGCCGTCCTTTTCAAATGTCACGAGCTTCATAACGTGCGCGCTCCCCTCAAAATCGACATTGGGCAATGGATGCGTACGCAAAATGATGGTTAAAAATTCATCAATCGCGTTTGCCGAACCTGCTGGCCTGTGTCAAAAATATGCCAATCTCGCTTGTCAGAAATTCGACAAAAGATTTGCACTCCCAGCGTTGTTATGATAGCACGAAAGTGTAGACGCCGCAACTGTTTTCTTGCTGTCAAAGCGCTAAAATCGCATAAAATATTACAAAAGCGCCAGAATCAGAGTGCATAAAAATACATGCAAGATTTTGTGCAACTCGACAATTTTCAGAAAATGACTGAAAAATATTGGGGATTGGAAGAGGCTGTTATTGACTTTTGCGTGTGAGAGAATTATAAATTTACTATCCCAAGTTGTTAACGACTTGTTCATAAATTAACACATGGGTGTGGATTTCGACCCCTGTCCCGGTTGGTAGGAGAGCACGAGGCAGGATTGAAATAAAAGAGAGAAAAGCAAAAAAAGAGAAAAAAAGAGAGAGGTAAAAAATGGATAACAAAAAGCTCAAGAGCAGCTGGGCAGCCGCCTTCACCGTGGCGTCTGTCTGGTTCGGCACCCACGTGGGCGCCGGCTTCGCGACCGGCAACCAGGTCGTGAACTACTTCGTCCAGTATGGCTGGACTGCGGCGATCTTCCCGCTGCTGGCCATGGGCATCCTGGCCGTCGTCATGTACATCATGATGAAGTTTGCCAAGCTCAACGGTTTCGACAACTACAAGGACACCTATCGCGCCCTGTATCCGAAGCCGTGGATGGAGGTCTTCTTCGAGATCTTCTACATCATCATCATCCTCGCGGCGGTCGCTTCCTGCGTTGACGGCGCCGGCGGCATCGTCAAGAGCCTGATCGACCTGCCCGATATCATCTGCAACCTCGTCATCATCGCCCTGCTGATCCTTCTGTCGATCTTCGGCGTTGACCTGATCATCAAGGCTTCTACCGTTCTTTCCACCGCGATCCTGATCGTCACCGCGATCCTGGTCATCATGGGCTTCGTCGTTCCGATCGACGCGGTCGCTCAGGAGCTCGCCACTGAGAACGCGGCTTACGCTTCCATCCCGGCCATCGCGGACGTCACCTCCCAGAAGGGCCTCGAGGGCGTCTGGCGCGGCGTGTTCGTGTACGCTGCTTTCCAGTGCGTGTCCGTCCCGGCCATGATCGCTGCTTCCACCGAGCTGACCCACAAGGGCGTCAAGCGCGCCAGCATCCTTGGCTGGCTCATGAACGGCGGCGCGCTCGCCGCTTCCGGCGCCATGCTGCTGCGCTGGTACCCGGTTCTCTGCGCCATCAAGAGCGTTGGTGTTGACTCCGTCGCCAGCATCGCCGCCCGCCACATTGCCGACGTCATGAAGCTCCCCAACCAGAGCGTCGTCACCCTCATGGGCAGCGGCTACACCTGGCTGTTTGTCGTGTACACCATCCTGCTGTTCTGCGCGTTCGTGTCCACGTCCGTCACGCTCGTCTACTCCATGATCCAGCGCTTCGAGGGCCACTGCTTCCCGAAGGCCATCAAGAGCAAGGCTGTCCGCAGCGTCATCGTCGGCCTGATCGTCATCGGCCTGTGCTACGCAGTTTCCCTGCTCGGCCTGTCGACCATCATCTCCAAGATCTATGGCTATGACGGCTACTACGCTCTGATCGTTGTTGTGCTCCCGGCGTTCATCTGGGGCATCCCGAAGATCAAGAAGCTGTCTGCCGAGAAGAAGGCAGAGCTGTCGGAGTGATCTGACCGCGGCGCAACTCTCCAGCGTCCCAACAAAAAATACTGACCGCTGCGTTTGCAGCGTAGAGAGGCAACCCCGCAGGCTTCGGCCTGCGGGGTTGTCGCTGTCTGCGGTATGTTAGATGCGGCGGGAGACGCAACAGAGCAGCAGGGGAGCCCGAGGGGGCAAGGCCCGCCTCGGGTGCAATCAACCGCGGAAACGCGGAGGCAACCCCGCAGGCTTCGGCCTGCGGGGTTGTCGCTGTCTGCGGTGTGTTAGATGCGGCGGGAGACGTAACAGAGCAGCAGGGGAGCCCGAGGGGGCAAGGCCCGCCTCGGGTGCAATGAACCGCGGAAACGCGGAGGCAACCCCGCAGGCTTCGGCCTGCGGGGGTGTCGCTGTCTGCGGTATGTTAGATGCGGCGGGCTCCCCTGCTGCGCAGATGCCTTAAATGCTGCATCATTCGTTCGGCAAGGAGCGGGTATCGAAAAAACCGCCCCGCAAGTTACAGAACTTGCGGGGCGGTTCTATGCAATGTGCGTTTCCGGCTGCGGGCGGCGCTCACTTCCAGCGCCACGTGAACGGCACGAACAGCAGCAGCAGCGGGAAGATCTCCAGACGGCCGAGCAGCATGCAGATCATGAGCACGATCTTGCTCAGCGGCGAGAAGATGGCAAAGCTTCCGGTCGGTCCGACAAGGGAGAGCCCCGGCCCGACGTTGGACAGGCACGAGAGTGCGGCGGTGAAATTCGTCGTGAAGTCCAGCCCGTCGAGCGACACGATCAGCCCTGCGATGAGCATGATGATGATGTAGAACGTGAAATACGTCAGGGCGTTGTAGACGGTCTGCCCGTCGACCGGCTTGCCGTCGAGGCGGACGTTTTCCACGCAGCGCGGGCGCAGCATCTTCTTGACTTCGATCGTGCAGGATTTGAACAGCAGCATCACGCGCGAGACTTTCAGGCCGCCGGCGGTGCTGCCGGCGCAGCCGCCGACAAACATCAGCAGCACGAGCAGGAACTTGGAGTATTCCGGCCAGAGATTGAAGTCCGCGGTGGCAAAGCCTGTCGTAGAGATGATCGATGTGACCTGGAAGAACGCATAGCGCAGGGCGTGGCCGACGCCGCCGTAGAGATTGCGGATGTCAACTGCAATCGTGATGACGGCGAAGGCGATGATGCCGAGGAACCAGCGCAGCTCCTCGTTGCGCAGCGCGGTGCGGATGTTGCCGAGCAGAATGAGGTAATACAGGCTGAAGTTGGCGCCGAAGAGGATCATGAACACGCCCACGACGATGTCGATATAGGCGCTGTTGTAGTAGCCGATGCTCAGCGCGCGCGTGGACAGGCCGCCGGTGCCGGCCGTGGCGAACGAATGCAGCAGTGCGTCATAAAAGCTCATGCCGCCGGCGATGAGCAGAAAGGTCTCCACGAGCGTGAGTGCGATATACAGCAGGTAGAGGATGGAGGCAGTCTTGCGGATGCGCGGCACGAGCTTGCCGACCGTCGGGCCGGGCACCTCGGCGCGCATGATGTGCATCGAGCGGTTGCCGCTCATGGGCAGCACGGCCAGCACGAACACGAGAATGCCCATGCCGCCGATCCAGTGCGTAAACAGCCGCCAGAACATGCCGCCGCGGGTCATGCTCTCCGGCGATGTGACGACGCTGGCGCCGGTCGTGGTCAGACCCGAGATCGTCTCAAACAGGGCGTCGACGTAGTTCGGGATATCGCCCGTGAGCACAAACGGGATCGCGCCGAGCAGCGACATGGCGATCCACGACAGGCCGACGATCAGAAAACCGTCGCGCGCGGTGATGCCGCCGGACTTGGCGCGCACGCGCCACATGACCAGCCCGATGCCGCCGGTGATGCCGATCGTGATCAGAAACGGGACCGGAGATTCGTCATAGATCACAGCTGCGATCATCGGCAGGAGCATCAGCGCGGCCTCGATGCACAGCACGCGGCCGACGACCTGCCCGATCATTCGAAAATTCATGGTTTTGCCCTCTCTATGCTTTCGTTATCCGAATACGGTATTATACGCCGGTTTGTCCGGTTTGGGAAGCCCCCGGCGCCTAGAACATGCCCAGGGATTTGAACAGGAAGATCCAAAAAAACATGGTCAGGATACTCGCGGCCGATGTCGTGACCACAATGTCGCCGGCGAGCTCGGCGTCGCCGCCCATCTGCTGCGCCATGGTGAAGGAATTGACGGCGGTCGGCGAGGCGAAAATGCCGATGAGCGACACGAATGCCACGCCCCGGAACCCGAGCAGCGCGCCCAGCCCCAGAAACAGGCCCGGCGAGACGATCAGCTTGGCGATCGACACGGTCACAAGCTCGCGGCGGTAGGTCTTCAGGCCGGAGAACTGGAAGAAAGCGCCGAGCAGAAACAGCTGCAGCGGCGATGCGATGGCGCTGACGCTTTGGATGGTCTGCTCGAGGATGTGCGGCAGGCGGATGCCGGCGACCAGCGTCAGGATGCCGAGCACGGAGCCGATGACGAGCGGATTTTTTGCGATCTGGCCGAGGATGTGCAGCGGTTTCGGCTTCTGTCCGCGGAACACCTCCAGCACGACGACGGCCAGCATATTGAACAGCGGCACAATGACCGCGATCAGGATCGAGACGGTGCCGAGCTGATCGGCGCCGAGCAGCGCCGTCGCCACGGGGATGCCCATGATGACGTAGTTGCTGCGGAACATGCCCTGGATCAGCACGCCGCGGCGCTCCGGCAGCTTTTCGGTCAGCAGCGTGTAGCCGAGCGCGAGGCCGAACGTCAGCAGCACGCCGCCCACGGCATAGGCCATCAGCAGCGGGTCAAACGAGCCGGACAGATCGGAGCAATATATATTATAATAAAGCAAACATGGCAGAAAAATACGGAAAGCGATCTTGTTGATGGTGGAGATCTCCTCACGGCGGAGCCAGCCGAGGCGGCGCGTGCCGTAGCCGAGCGCCATGACCAGGCACATGGGCAGCACGGCGTTTGCCGAGATCATCAGATTTTCCATATACTGCCTCCGTTCGTCAGGAAATCACTAAAGTAACAGTTTACCCCATGCGGCGCAAAAACGCAAGTACCCCGGTTGCCGCGCTGCGCGGAACGTGGTATAATCGCAGCATCTGATTTTTTGCGCGGGAGGTGCGGTGATATGACGATCGAGCAGGCCATGGAGCTGATCCATGGCGTGGAGTGGCGCGGCTCCCGCCCGGGGCTCGCGCGCGTGCGCGAGCTGCTGCACCGCCTGGGCGACCCGCAGGACGGGCTGCAGTTCGTGCACATCGCGGGCACGAACGGCAAGGGCAGCACGGCGGCGATGCTCGCATCCATCCTGCGCGCGGCAGGCTACACGACGGGGTTGTTCACATCGCCGTATCTCGAGCGCTTCGCCGAGCGCATGCAGGTCAACGGCGTGCCCGTGCCGGACGCGGAGTTTGCCGCTGTGTGCGAGGCGCTGCAGCCGTGCATCGCCGCCATGGACGACCCGCCGACGGAGTTTGAGCTCGTGACGGCGGCGGCCATGCTGTGGTTCCGGCGGCGGGGGTGCGACGTCGTGGTGCTGGAGGTCGGCCTCGGCGGCCGGCTCGACGCGACGAACGTTATTGCCGCGCCGGCGTGCGCCGTCATCACGAACATCGGCCTCGACCACACGGAGATCCTCGGCGATACGCTCGAGCAGATCGCGCGCGAGAAGGCGGGCATCCTCAAGCCCGGCACGCGCGCCGTCAGCTATCCGCAGACGCCGGAGGTGCGCGCCGTCCTGCACGAGATCTGCGCGCAGCGGGGCATCCCGCTCGCGGAGGTGGATGCGGCCGCCATTGCGCCGCTGACCGACGGCGTGGACGGGCAGACCTTCACCTACCGCGGCGCGGAATATACGCTGCCGCTGCTGGGGGCGCACCAGCTGCGCAACGCGGCCGTCGCGCTCGAGACGGTGACGGCGCTGCGCGCGCGCGGCTGGCGCATCCCG
>OKSA01001258.1_pt1 | contig 23638 bp, 20 predicted proteins | sample 1601181 | NCBI WGS metagenome assembly OKSA01 (sample SAMEA3541538, study PRJEB24748) | human gut metagenome | biome: human gut; feature: human-associated habitat; material: faeces | place: China | collected 2012
GTAGGGGGAATGCCGCTCTCGTCCAGGCACAAGCCCGCAAGTCGCCCATATCGACCATAAGAATAATCTTATGCACTTTGCCGAGCTTTTTTGCAGCACCGCCGATAAGTCGAATGGTTTCTTTTTCGCTCTGCATTGAAATGTCGGCATAGCGGACGACATCTTCGACCTCGCTCTGCATTGAAATGCGAAGCAGCTGAGTCGGTTTATCGGAATGAAGCTCCGCAATTGCGGCAAGGTTCTGCACGCGCGAATCAGCAAAAGCATCCGCTTCGCTTTCTGAAATCATTCTGCAGATACGTTCATCGGCGCAGAAGACTTTCGTGACAATCGCGGTTTTGATGCCGACAGCGTGACAGCGGTCAACCAGTCTGTCAAGGTTCGTACGCAGTTTGAACAGGTTTATTATCAGTTTCGGATTCATATTATTACCTCAGGTTTTGCAGCCGTTTTTGATGTTTGAGTTTTAACCCGCAGCAAAAAAGGTTAAAGGTTGCTTTCATCGATGCTCTGCTTGAGCAAATTCAGCGCAGCGTCGGGATACTCCTTCGAAAGCACCCCGAGGGAAGCCATTATATAATGATTATCGTACAGCAGCTTCAGCCTGCCGGGTTTTGGATAGAGCATCATCCCGCCGGAATTGCAGTCCGCAAGCTTGCGCATTATTTGTTCACGATTCGGAAGCCTTGTCAATGCACCGCCTGTGCCGACAAGATATTTGAGCGTTGAAAGATCCTTGCCTTCCGCAATTGTTTGCCTTCCGCGCGGAGTGTAAATATATCGGAGTGCGCCGGCATGACGTTCAATCGCCGTAAGGCCCGCTGCCAGACAAAGCCTTTCGGTAAGCTTGAATTGCTCCGGAGTGTTTGGAATCGGGCGATATCTGCTCATTACTTCGGCAGTATTAATGCCGAGTTCGGCGGAAAGCTTATCACTGCCCAACATATCAACAAGGTTTTTTGCATTCACGAAAAGGCCGAGATCACCCTCAACGGTACGCTTTGCAAAAGGCTCGGGTGTTGTCTGCATGACTGCAATTTCATCGGAACCTTTTGTGACGGAATGAACATCCGTGGTTGCACCGCCGATATCAATAACGGCAAGGTCGCCGATATCGTTGTATAGAAGCTGTGCCGCCTCCATAACAGCGCCGGGAGTGGGGATTATGTTGCCCGTAACCATATCGCGGATATGCTCCATGCCGGAAGCCTTAATGATGTGTTCCTCAAACACGGCGTGAATAATTTTGCGTGCGGGCTCGATGTTCAAAAGGTCGAGTTTCGGATAGACGTTTTCTGTTATATAAACCGGGATGCCTGCTCTTGAAAAAACATCCTCAATAATACGGCGATTCTGAATATTTCCGCCGTAAATAACGGGGGCCTTCAAACCGGAAGCGGCAATGAGCTTTGCGTTATAAACAGCCGTTTCGCGTTCGCCGTAATCCGTTCCGCCGGCAAGCAGGATAAGGTTTGGGTCGATTGCTTTAATATCGTCAATGTCGAATTCACTCAGTTTGCCCGCTGTTGCAAGTTTGATGATTGCACCTGCACCGAGAGCCGCCGCCTGAGCGGCCTTCACGGTCATATCATAAACAAGTCCGTGTACGCACATGCGCAATCCGCCCGCAGCACTGGACGTTGCGAACATTTTTCCGTATTCAATATTTTGTGCTCCGAGATTCTTTGCAAGGTCATTTACTGCTTCGGTCAGACCGATGCGAACATCACCTGCAAGCACACTTGTCGGAGCCTGTCCCTGCCCGATAAAACGCGGCGTATCGGTTTCAATGCCGTTAAAGGCGTTTACAAGCGTTGTTGTTGAGCCGATTTCGGCAACAAGAATATCAATAAACATAGAGTATCTGAAATTTGCACGTTTCTGCGGAGAAACCGCAAAAACAAAACTTCGGGGGATGGCAACTTGATTGACCGTCCCCCTTTGTGTCAGCATATACCGAGAACGTCAGGAGTGTTCCCGCGTAATATTATTTGTTTTTGCTGTCGGCCTTTTCGGCTGCCGCTTTTTCCATTTCCCACCTGCGTTTAACAAGGAAGGTTGCATTATGGACACCGCGGCTGCCCCTGCCGAAGCCTTCATCCGCTCCCGCCTTGCGCGCAAGTTCTGGAGTGACCTGAGTGCCGCCTGCGATGAAGATAATCTTATCGCGGATACCCATTTCACGCGCAATAGCATCGATTTTGGCGATATTCTTGTAGTGAATGTCGTCATGGCTGATGATGGTGGATGCCATGATGGCATCTGCATTCAGTTCGACTGCTGCGTTAACGAGTTTTTCGGGCGGACAGGACGTGCCGAGGTAATGCACTTCGATGCCGTATTTTTCAATACCGCCGTGCTTAATGTCGATGATCTCACGAAGACCGACAGAGTGCTCGTCTTCACCGACGGTCGCAGCAACGACCTTCATCGGACGACGTTCGATATCGGCACGGATAACGTCATCGCTCAGAACATCGGGTTCCTTGGGAATGACAAGGGAATCAACATCGATTGCGAACGGAACTTTGCCCTTGACCTCGATGCGGGTGCCTTCCTGCGAATGCATGATTTCACGACTGATAACTTCGCATTCGACAAGATTCATGCGCTTTGCACATTCAAGCGCAGCCGCTTCCGCAATGGGCTTGGGTGCGGGGAAGAACATGGTGAGCATGACAGTGCCGTCTGCAAGCCATTCCATTTCAGGACGAATCTGCTTGCCGCCCGCAACGAAATCTTTGACTTCTTCCATACGGACATGGCAGTTGTCGGTTTCGTCCAATTCATCAATATAGATGATCTTTTCGGGACATTCAAGCGTGCAGCCGCCGATGAGTGCGGAGGGATTGTCGACAAAATCGGGATTGTACTGCTCAACGTTGTTGTAGCCGTAGTGTGCGGTGACGGGGGCCATGTAGTCAGCTTCGCGCTTGAAAATTGTTCCGGCACCGATGCCGCCGTCGATTTTTCTTGCAATGCCGTCGCCGTTGCGCTCGGGGTAAATGCCGCTGTCAACGAAGAAGCCTTCTTCAACGGCGTTGAAATAGCCGCCGAGTTCAAGCATTTCTTCCATGAAGAGAATCGCTCTTTCCTTCAGCTCGCGTACTTTTTCGCGCAGATAGCCGCTGTCTTTCAGCTCGACCATTTCCATAAGGCCGTCAAGACCGACGAGAGTCTGCTTCGCGGTGTCGCATGCTTCGATATTGTAAATATGCCACGGCACGTTGCGGCCCTCATCGGGCGTGATCGTGCTCTGGATATCCGCACTGGTGAGCTTGGAGATGAACATGTTCAGAACGTGGGTGACGGTTGCTTCACGGGTACTGGACTCAATATATTTTGTGTTCATCTGAGCGCGCATACGGTATTCATGGAACAGATCGCGGAGAGCAACCGCATAAGGAAGATCCATGTATACGCAGGGCGCGGGGGTTGCCGTCGGGGGAACGGTGGACAGGCAGATGTTCTTTTTGTTAATGCCGACGCGCGCAGAGAAAATTGCATTGATACCGTGCTGAACCATAAGCTCGGGCATGACTTTCCATGCTTCACGTGCGGTTGCGTTTGCATTGTGTGCGCCGTCAATCTGCGCCATGCCGGCCCATGCGATAAGCTTCTTGCTTTCGCACGCATCAACAAACGAACGAATCATATTGATGTTGCGGTAGATGACGTTGTATTGCGGGTCCTGGTGAACGCCGTTTACGCCTTCTTCCGCAAACATAACAGCAATATCGGGGCCTGCAACGCCGGAAACATAGCTGTGGTAGTTGATGGGTCTTCCGACTTCATCCTCGATCATGTCGAGTGCCTTGCGCTGTGCACGAACCTGCTTGCGCGTAATGGGAACGCCGCCCATGCCTTGAGGTGTGCCTTCGATAAGTCCGTCGAAGTGGCTCTGTCCGGCCGTGCGGATAACCATTATGTGATCTGCGCCGTGGTGCGCTGCCATACGCATTCTGCGAATATCATCCTCAAAGCGGCCGGATGCGATTTCTGTCGTGATAACAGGCGCGGGCTGCGGGTCGATGTTCTCGAAATAGTGTGCGGGGGGCAGGGGAACGCTCGACTTGAGCGGTTCGGTGCAGTCGTGGTAAACAAAGGGTCCCATATGCAGGTTTTCAACGGGTTTGCGCCACGTCCAGCCCCTGCGGCGGGGACGGTAGTTTTCAAGATCTTTGAGGATCTCGGCAACGTCAATGGGTTTATCGGGGGAAAGTTTATAGTCGCTCATCAGTTGTTGCCTCCGTCAAAAAGTTTTTCAGCTTCATCCCAAAGCTTGCCGTCGGCAAGTGCGAGCCCTGCCGGGCGGATTTCGGAGTTCTGCGCTTTTGCAAGGCGGTAAATCACGTTGCCTGCGCCGTGCGCAATGAGGTTATGTTCAATGCAGCCGTCAACAATGGCTTTTGCTTCGATGGAAGAAAACCCCATGCGCAGCAGAACGGAACGTTCAACGGCGGGTGAGGTGTACTCGTAACCCATTTTAAGAAGGGGGTCAACGAGCTTGTTTGCAAGCTCCCAAAATCTTGCTTCAAGCTGATCATCGGTCAGATTTGCAAGATGAGCTCTGCGTTCCTGGAAATCATCGGTTCTTTTCATATATTCTCCCTTTTGCAGATAATGTTTCAACCATGGGGGATATGCGATGCGTGAATGAGCCGAAAAGCGGAAATCCGACGCACCGCACGGGGGGTTCGGTCTATGCGGCATTAAAAATGTTAATGCCGCTGTGACGCGAATTACAGTCCGGCTATAACGCTGCGGACAAATTCTTCGCTGCTGTTGGTTTCTTCAACAAGGTAGCGAATGTCGTCATCGGTAAGCTCATCCTTGTGCGTTCCGACGGCATTCTTGATATTGGACCTGCGAACGCGGTCAAGGTCAACGTCATCAACCCTGATAAGGCTCGGGTGTGCGGGCAGAATGATGTTTTTGCCGGGTATCTCATCCTTGGGGTCGCCGAAGTGGATGTCGATGCCGTTCTGCCTTGCAAACGAAAGCTGGGGATTGATATGCTTGCCTGCGCCGGTGTATTCGGTCTCCTGCACAACGATGCACTGATCTTCGTCCATTTCCTGTGCAAGACGGAATGCTGCTGCAAGAGCGGTGTTGCCTGCGGGTCCCTTTTCAAGGCCTTCGAGGGAAGCGAGAGTTTCGGTGATGAAGAATACGCTGCCCTGAGAAACGGTAACATACCTGTCCATGTAGCGGAGGGGACGTGCCGCACTGCGCGGAACATCGGAACGGTCAGGGTTTACGCAGAACGGAACGCCGAAGCCTGTGTGCCCGGTTGTGAAACTCTTTTTGTTGAACTGAGCATCGCTTGCCATGTGCAGGCCGGTGAGGTTGACGCTTGCACCGATAACTTTTGCATGACAGTCGGCTTTGCGCAGACCGCGTGCAGTGCCGGTGAGATTGCCGCCGCCCGCATTGGTGCAGACAACAACATCGGGATCACGATCAAACTTTGCACGGAACTGCTGAGCAATTTCATAACCCAGAGTTTCAACACCGGCAATGCCGAACGGGGTGTAGAGGGAAGCGTTGAAATAGCCTGTTTCTTCAAGCAGGCGGAGAACCGTGCTGAAAAGCTCGGGACCGACGGTGAGCTGGACAACTTCTGCACCGAGAGCTTCGCATTTGCGTGCTTTTTCAATGATTTCCGGCTGACCTACTCCGCGGCTGTCGTAGCACTCCTGAACAACGATGCATTTAAGTCCCGCCATTGCGGCATGGCATGCAACCGCTGCGCCGTAATTGCCGCTGGTTGCGGTGACAACGCCCTTGTAACCAAGCTTTTTTGCCTGATAAACGCTTGTGCAGGAACGCCTTGCTTTAAAGCTGCCGCTGGGGTTGGTTGCTTCGTCCTTGATGAAAATCCTTGCGCCCTTGCCGGCGGGAGCGCACTTCCTTGCGAGTGCGGTGAGATTGCGCAGCTCGATGAGCGGCGTGTTGCCGACGCTGAACAGAGCCTGAACGCGCTGCAGCTCGGGCAGGGTATAACCGGTTGCGGCCATCATTGCTTCGTAGTCAAAGCCGATGCCGGGTTTTTCAAAACTTTCGTAATCCATGCCGACGGAGTTGCGAATGATTTCGTTCTTCCGCGCCATAATTGCCGCATAGCTGTTGTCTTTCATCATTCGTTACCTCCGAAAGTGATTTCGCGAACCATATCGCCGATTTTGAGAACTTCGGGAATCAGAAAGCCGAAATTATGCTCAAAATAAGGTGCTTCGTTCACGAGTTTGCCCGTCGCATGACGGCCGGTGCGGGTAATGACTTCGACTTCATCGCCGACTTGCGCTTCGTCCTGCTGCAAATAGCCTTTTACCCACATTTCAAGGGGGTGAGATTTCGTATCCTCGGGCAATGCGCTCGAACGTTCTTCCGGGGTCAGAACGATGTTGTGAATCTGAACCCAATCGCCTTTCTTTGCCATAAAAACCTCCGAATCATTTTAAGCGGTTTTTGAATCTTCCTGCCTTAACGGGAGTGCGGCGGGGGAGACGCATAAAACCGAGTAAAGCCTATAAATTATTATTTTTCGATATAATCCCTGAAATCGCCCATGATCGCGTGGGGAACGGGGAGATCAAGCATGGTCTTAAGGCCGGGGCGTGCATTGATAACGTGAGGAATCATGTTTACGACCATGGCAATGGTGCCGATGCCGCCGTCAACTTCGGGACGGACGCTCATGTTAACCTCGGGAGAGCCCTCAAGCACGATGTAGTCACCGGTATGGGTGCCTTCCATTTCGGGCTCAATTTGCTGCGGATGAACCATATCGATTTTGACTTCACCGTCAACATAACCCTGGCCGGTCATATTAACGCCCGCAACATCGCCTGCTTTTGCATAGCCGTAAGGGGATTTTCTGTCAACGCTGGTTACGATTGCAGACATCTGCTGTTCGAATTTGTCGATTTTCCAACCGAGAGCTCTTGCGATCATGCCGACGGATTCCGCAAAGCCGACGTGACCCGCAAGAGTTCCGTTTTCAACACCTGTGTTGAAGTCGTTAACGCTGAGACCGACACCCTGCTCTTCCATAACGGCGGGACCGAAGGGAGACAGGCTGTTGACCCTGCGGCAGGTGACCTTTTCAACATCTGTCATGCAGCCGCTGAGGCAAATTGCAAGAAGATCCATCATAAGGCCGGGGTTAATGCCGGTGCCGAGGATGGAAACGCCGTGTTCCTTTGCAAGCTTGTCCATTTCGGCGGAAAGCTCGGGTTCCTGTGCCATGGGGAAGCTCATTTCTTCCGCAGTGGAAACAACATTTACGTTCTGCTCAACAACAAACTTAATTTTGTTGTATGCCTTGCGGGTAAAGGAATCGGTTGCAATAACGCAGATATCGCAGTTGCCGTCGTGGACAACTTCTTCAATTTTGGGGTTAACAAGAACATCATCGCGGGAACCGCGGTCGATTTCGAGCAGTTCATAGATGCTCCTGCCGACGCGTGCGGGATGGATGTCGCATACACCGACGATGTCAACACCTTTTTTTCTTAAAAGAACCTTTGCAATGCCGGAACCCATTGCGCCGAAGCCCCAAAGAGCCACTTTTACATTTTCCATATAATTTCCTCCTGAATATGTGCTGTTAAGCAAGTGACGGCTGAGACTGTTTTCGAATAAATACGGAAACGATTTTATCCAAAACAGATTATTCAGCCATTTCTCAACTTTTTAAGGCAAATAATACTCTCGATATTATGATGCCGCTTCAATACAGGCATATTATACCACATTGAATCAAATAATGGAACACCTTCACGGTTATTCATTCTGCATTAAGCGGGAAAGTTTTTTATTATCGGCATCCAAACAAGCGGCACATGCAGCCGTAAAGAACAAAAGCACCGATTCCTAAGGCGTTTGCCGGGAATCGGTGCGCTGTCCGAAAATGAATTCGGGAAAAACCATATGTCGAAAGGCGGTATTATTTTGCTGCTTCCTCGACTGCAACCGCAACTGCAACGGTTGCGCCAACCATGGGGTTGTTGCCCATGCCGATAAGCCCCATCATTTCAACATGCGCGGGAACGGAGCTGCTGCCCGCAAACTGAGCATCGGAGTGCATACGTCCCATAGTATCGGTCAGACCGTAGCTGGCAGGACCTGCCGCCATGTTGTCGGGGTGAAGTGTTCTGCCCGTGCCGCCGCCGGAAGCAACGGAAAAGTACTTTTTGCCGTTTTCAACGCAGAGTTTTTTGTAAGTGCCTGCAACGGGGTGCTGGAAGCGGGTGGGGTTGGTTGAATTGCCGGTGATGGAAACATCAACATCCTCAAACTTCATTATTGCAACGCCTTCGTTTACATCGTCCGCACCGTAACAGCGAACTGCGCTGCGTTCACCGCTGCTGAATGCTTTTTCGCTGACGATATGAAGCTCGCCGGTGTAGTAATCATAGTTTGTTTCAACAAAGGTGAAGCCGTTGATGCGGGAGATAATGTAAGCGGCATCTTTGCCGAGTCCGTTAAGGATGACCTTAAGCGGAGTCTTGCGAACCTTGTTTGCGGTTTTTGCAATTCCGATTGCACCTTCGGCAGCGGCAAAACTCTCGTGGCCTGCGAGAAATGCAAAGCACTTTGTGTTTTCGTTCAGCAGCATTGCACCGAGATTGCCGTGGCCGAGGCCGACTTTGCGCTGATCCGCAACCGAACCGGGGATACAGAACGCCTGAAGACCCTTTCCGATGTACTCTGCGGCTTCGGCTGCATTTTTTGCGCCTGCCTTGATTGCGATCGCAGCACCGACGGTGTATGCCCAAACTGCATTTTCAAAAGCAATGGGCTGAATTCCGAGCACGATTGAACGGACATCGATTCCCTTATCGGAAACAATCTGCTGCGCCGCTTCAAGGCTCTCGATCCCGTATTCACCGAGAACGGAGTTAATCTTGTCGATCCTTCTGGAATATCCTTCAAAATTAATCATAACGGCACCTCATTTCATTCTTTTCTTGGGTCGATAACCTTTGCAGCTTCGTTGAATCTGCCGTAGGTGCTCAGGAACTTTTCGTAGGCTTCGTTCGGCGTCGCGCCTTTGCCTATGGCTTCCATCATTTTGCCGAGGTTGACAAACTGATAACCGATTATCTCATCATTTGCATCAAGAGCAAGCTTTGTGACATAGCCTTCGGTCAATTCAAGATATCTTGCGCCTTTTTCGCGTGTGCTGTAAGTCGTGCCGATCATGCTGCGGAGCCCTTTGCCAAGGTCTTCAAGCCCGGCTCCGATTGCAAGTCCGTCCTGGGAAAACGCACTTTGGCTGCGTCCGTAAACTATCTGCAAAAACAACTCGCGCATGGCGGTGTTGATAGCATCACAGACAAGGTCGGTGTTGAGAGCTTCAAGAATCGTTTTGCCGGCAAGGATCTCGGCGGCCATTGCGGCGGAATGAGTCATGCCGCTGCATCCGATGGTCTCGATAAGAGCTTCTTCAATAATGCCGTTCTTGATGTTCAGCGTGAGCTTACATGCGCCCTGCTGCGGCGCACACCAACCGACACCGTGCGTGAAGCCGCTGATGTCGGAAATTTGTTTTGCTTTAACCCAATTGCCCTCTTCGGGAATGGGAGCAGGATCATGCACCGCGCCCTTGCGGACGAAGCACATATTGTTCACCTCATGTGTATATTCCATTGTCGGTTTCCTTTCATCCTTAAAAATCGGCTTTATTTTATCATATTCTTCCCGATTTTCAAGATATTATTTTTGAAATCTGTGTAAAAAATTTTGAATACCGTTCATAAACAGAAAAAAGAGCCGACAAAATCGACTCTTTAATGGTCTGGGTGAGAAGATTCGAACTTCCGGCCTCTTGAACCCCATTCAAGCACGCTACCAAACTGCGCTACACCCAGATATACGGTTGTCGTCTGCTCTTTCGAACACTGTTCTCTCGCGAACGATGTGTATTTTAGCACTTGAGTACGGATATGTCAACCCCTTTTTTCGTATATTTTGAATTTTTTTATCCGATACGCTTGACGCCGCAAAAAAAAGCAATGCAATTAAATGAAAAACCGAGTTTTATATATAAAACAATGCAGAATTTGCTCTGTTTGCGGTGCGGTTAAACAAAAAGAGCGGAACTCAATGACCGTGGGTCACAAATTCCGCTCGAATTTAATTGCCTGCGACGAAAAAACAAAGTTTGTTTTGTCAGAATATCAGCGCAAACAGTTTAAAGAGCCAGTTTGCCGCAACACCCGCAGCGAGACCGCCGATGGTGTGGCTCGCAATTGCTTTTCCGGTCAGGTCGGGACGCTTGAGGGACTGCATCATTGAGGCATGAGTGCTGAGGTAGCCGCTCCAGCACATGCACATGGAAGTGAAGACCGCAATATCATGTGCCGTGACCGAACCCGCTTCCGCAAGCTCTTTGACGATTCCGGTTGCTGCGCCGGCGGAACCGAGCGCCGTAATGGGGACAGCTATTGCATCGGTGGAGGAAAACCCGAACAGAGGCTGCAAAATGAACTTGATTGCATTCGCTGCGCGGGGGAGCAGCGAAATGCCTTCGTAAGCCGCGCCCGTGTACACACCGCCTTCGGGGGCACCTTTTGTAAGCATCATAACGATGGTGCAGATAACAAGCACGCCGGGAATGATGCTGAGTCCGATGTCAACGCCGCTCTTGCCGCCGTCGAGTGCAGCAGTCAGAATGCGCATGCCGAGACTTTGTTTTTTGCGAACACCGCCTGAAGACTGTTCGGAGGGGTCAAAAGCGGAATCCTCGACGTATTCCTCTGTGCCGAAGATTTTTTTTGTTTGCATGAGCATCAGCCTTGTGCTTACGACACTGCCGATGATTGCACCGAGGTTGCCGATGAGAATTGCGGACACAACGCTGCCGCCCTGAATATTGCCGAGACCGAGCATGAACGTGGAAACAATAAGCCCCATTCCGAATGCCGTGCCGAGGTTAGTCAGGCCGTAAAGCTGATATTTCTTGAAGTACTTGCGAAAACCGCGATCTTCCGCGAGAGAAAGAATTGCAGGATTGTCGGAAAGATAAGTTGTGACTATGCCGAGAGCGGCAGCACCGGGCAGGCCGTATATAGGCTTCATAAGCGGGGAAAGCAGGTGATTGAGCATTGCAACAACACCGAACTCCGTGAGCAGTGCGGAAACTGCACCCATGATGACTGCGATCGCCATGATGTAAAGACATGTATCGGTCAAAAGAGCGAATGCGGTATTCATTACTGTGCTGAGCATGTTCGAAAGCCCCATGGGGATTGCAAACAAGGTAAAAAGACCGATGAAGAAGATGAGGAATACTATCGGAGTGACCCAAAATGAAATTCTGGATTTGGGAAGTTTTTGGGTTTTTCCGTTTTTATTCCGAACGGGCTGCTGTGCGTTTTCCATGTGATTTCCTTTCGGGGAAGCTGTATTATGCCTGAGGTGCAGCGAGCGGACGGATTAATCCGCACCGAATCATTCACCTTTGCACAATTCGATACTATACAACAAAAAGGATTGCAATTAAACTGAATGTTTGTTATCATATCCATAAGAAAACCGAATGGATCGCGGCGGAAGGGCGTTTGCCGCGGAAACGGAAGGGTAAAGGCATGAACATTGATAACTACAGGGTTTTCATCCGCGTTGCAAAAATAGGCAATCTGACTGCGGCAGCGGAGCAGCTGGGTTATACTCAGTCAGGAATCAGTCACATAGTATCGGCTCTTGAACAGGAATTCGGCTTTCAGCTGCTGCGGCGAAGCAAAACGGGCGTTTCGCTGACGCAGGAGGGGGAGCGGATACTGCAAACGCTGCGCGAGGTTGTGAACAGAGATGATATGCTGAAACAGATAGCGGCGGAGATAAAGGGGGTACGCATGGGTAAAGTGCGTGTTGGTGCTTTTTCAAGCGTTGCCGTCTGTTGGCTGCCGAAAATCATAGCGGAGTTCAGCAATGAGTATCCGAATATTTCTATTGATGTCTCAGTCGGAACATACAAAACCATAGAGGATATGATAATTGCCGAAGAGGTTGACTGCGGATTTATGAGCGGGACGATGCGCAAGGAATTAAAGTTTGTCCCGCTGTGCGTTGACAGGATGCTTGCGCTTGTACCCCCGAAACTTCTGCCGTCCGGCTGTAAGACCCTTCCGCTTGAAGCAATATCCGACATTGATTTCATTATCCCGGGAGAGGGATCAAACTATGATATCGGAAGAATTCTCCGCACGGCCGGTGTACGGCCGCGTGTAAAATACAGCGTAAGCGACGACTATGCCGCCGTTGCAATGGCGGAAGGCGGACTCGGGATGACCATTGTCCCGGAGCTGATACTCAAGGGCATAGGCGGAAACCGTGCGGCGGTCGAGCTTGAACCTGCGTGCACAAGAACGATCGGAATCGCGGAACGTTCAATCGGCACGGGTTCGCCTGCATGCGCAGCATTTATGCGCTTCACGGAGAACTGGGTCAAAAGGAATTCGGAGGATGCGATTCAATGACGAATGCCGAAAAGCAGCGAATTCGTTCTTTTCAAAACGGTGCGGCAATGTTATAATGAACTTAATAAGGAACGGAAAATGCGGATACAGGGCAGTTTGGCTTATGTGTTTGCCGGCTGTCCGTGTTTGTTCGGCTGCAGGAACATTATGCCGATTTTCGGAATATTGAACAAAGCTTAAAGGAAAACCGATTATGAAATGGAAAGAAATAACAATATATACAACCGAGGAAGGAACAGAGATAATTCTTGCGCGGCTTGATATGCTTGGGATTACCCAGGTTAACATAGTTCAGGGCGATGAGGAGATTGACGCGCTGCTGCATTCGTGTGAAAAATACTGGGATTATGCGGATGAGGCCGCAATGGGAAAACAGCCTTCCGTACAGGCTTATGTTTCCGATGTTCCCGAGAATGCCGCGGTGGAGCAGGCGGTGCGAAATTCGATTGCGGAATTGGACAGTATGCGCAGCGAAATCGGCATTGATATGGGTTCGTTAAAAATCGAAGTGCGCAGCGTGGATGAGGAGGACTGGGCGAATAATTGGAAAGCGTATTTCAAACCGATGCCTGTCGGCGAAAAGCTGCTTATCTGTCCTTCATGGGAAAAAATCCCGGATGGGAACACACGCGCGGTTCTGAAAATTGACCCCGGAATGGCTTTCGGAACGGGAACTCACCACACAACGCGCATGTGCCTTGAATTGCTTGAAAAAAACATTAAGAACGGTGATCTCGTTGCCGATCTCGGCTGCGGCAGCGGAATACTTTCGATTGCCGCTTCACTGATGGGGGCAAAAGAAACCTATGCAATTGATATTGATCCGGTCGCGGCGCGCGTTGCTGCCGAAAACACCGAGCTGAACGGAATTGATATGTCAGGCTACTTCATCAGAATCGGAGATATTCTTTCCGATGAAAAATTCCGAGACGATATTTCCGGAAGACGGTACGATATTGTGCTTGCAAACATTGTTGCAAACGTCATTATCGCGTTTGCACCCGTAATTCCGCAGCTTCTGAAACCGGACGGAAAGCTCATTGCCTCCGGAATAATTGCGGACAGGCTGGATGAGGTGCTTGATGCCCTGAAGGCGAACGGACTTGAAGCTGTTGAAATATGCAGCGGCGAAGATTGGCGCGCAGTGCTTGCGGCGAAAATATCGTAAGCAATACTTAGTACAGGTGCAGCAGCGCTGCGAACGTCCGGATATAAAACGGTGAAAGCTGAATCGGCTTATGAGAAGATTTTTTACTGATAAAAAACTGACCGTCGGAACGGAAATTGTTCTTGACGGCGAGGAAGCAAAACACATCATGACGGTGCTTCGAATGAAACCGGGCGATGAACTTTTGCTTATCAACGGAACCGGCATGGAAATGACTGCACGTATTTTGAACGAGAACAAGGGGGAGGTACGGCTTGAAGCAATTTCCGATGCACCGTGCCCGTCGGAGCCTTTGAATCGTGTAACGCTGTTCCAATGCCTGCCGAAAACGGGAAAGCTTGAGCTGATAATTCAAAAATGTGTTGAACTCGGCATATTTGCAATTCAGCCTGTTTATTCAAAACGCTGCGTTGTGAAACCCGAAGCAAAGGAGTCAAAACTTTTACGATTCAATCGGGTTGCACAGGAGGCGGCAAAGCAGTCCGGGCGCGGGCGAATTCCGAAGGTCGGCTCCGTTCAAAATTTGAATGAATGTGATTTTTCGGGATTTGACGCCGTGCTTATAGCATACGAGGATGAGGAAAAAACGACTCTGAAACAGGCTTTGAGAAAGGCGTTCGGTGAAGAAAAAGGCAAATCCGACGAAGGCGGGAACGATATTGCAATAATTATCGGGCCCGAGGGCGGTTTTGAACCGACAGAGGTTGAATCTGTCCTTAAAAACAGTCCTGCGGCAAAATCCGTATCACTCGGTAAAAGGATTTTGCGAACGGAAACCGCAGGAATGGCAATGCTTGCAATGCTCATGTATGAGCTGGAGGGATGATGCGCTGCTGCTTTATTACACTCGGCTGTCGAGTGAACCAATACGAGAGTGATGCCATGGCGGAGCTCTTAACTCAGGCGGGATTTGAAATCACGGAGAACCCGGCCGAGGCTGATGTCTGCATTGTCAACACATGCACCGTTACGAATATTGCGGACAGAAAATCACGCCAAATGCTTTCAAAAGCGCATAAACTGAACCCGAATGCAAAACTTATTGCGGCAGGCTGCTTTGCGCAGCGAAGCCCGGAAGCGGCGGCAAAACTGGAGGGTGTTTACGCTGTGCTCGGAAGTGCGGACAAGAACCGCGTTGTCGAACTTGTAAAAAGCATTGCTGAAGGACGGGAAAACGAACCGAATGGCGAAAAATGCAATTGCGGAGAAAAAGAATTGTGCGATTGCTTCGGCAGTGCGGAAAAATCCGAATGCAGCGGGGACAAATCCGGCGGAGCGAAGATCCTTGTCAGAGATGTTATGCATGAACACGAATTTGAAGAAATGAGTGCCGTTCATGAGGGACGCACACGCGCCTATCTCAAAATTCAGGACGGATGCAACATGTTCTGCACTTATTGCGCAATTCCGTATGCACGCGGCGGATTACGTTCGCGCTCGATTGAGTCCGTTCGTGCCGAAGCCGAAAAGCTTAACAACGAAGGATTTTCCGAGGTTGTGCTGACGGGAATTCATCTGATGAGCTATGGCAGGGATTTACGCAGCGGTACGGATATACGCGATGCCGTGCGCTGCTTTGACGGACTGAACAATATAAAACGTATTCGCTTCGGTTCGCTTGAACCGCATATGATGACGGATGAAATAATTGCCGAACTTGCAGATAATAAACGCATATGCAGGCAGTTCCATCTTTCACTGCAAAGCGGTTCGGACACGGTGCTTGAACGAATGCGGCGCGGATACACGAGCGGGCAGTATTTTGAATTGTGCCAAAAACTGCGCAGGGCGTTCGGCGGCGAAACAGCCGTTACAACCGATATTATTGCGGGTTTTCCGGGCGAAACGGAAGAGGAGCATCTTGAAACAATCGAATTCATGCGTAAAGTAGGCTTTGCGAAAGTTCATATTTTCCCGTACTCAAGGCGAAGCGGAACAAAGGCGGATGCAATGCCGGGTCAGCTGTCAAATGCCGAAAAAAGCCGCAGAGCAGGTGAGCTTATTGCTGTCGGCAGGGAATCGGAACACGAATACCTTGAACAATACGTTGGAGAAACAGTGAACGTTTTGATAGAAAAATGCGTCGATAACGTTTCATACGGATGCACGGATACATATGCAGCGGTCAGAATAAACAGCGCAATAACGCCCAACACATTTGCGGACGTTAAAATAAAATACATCAAGGAGGACATGAATGGAGAATTGTATCTTTTGTAAAATTGCCGCGGGAGAAATACCCTCAACAAAGGTGTATGAAGATGAGCGCGTGCTTGCTTTTCGCGATATTGATCCGCAAGCGCCGGTGCATGTGCTGTTAATTCCCAAAAAGCATTTTGCCGATATTCTTGAATGCGATTCCGAAACATTTGCGTATATGCAGGAGATTGTAAAGAAACTTGCAGTTGAACTCGGCATCGCCGAAAAGGGCTTCAGAGTTGTTATCAACACCGGTGAAGACGGCCAGCAGAGCGTTAAGCATCTGCACTGGCATATTCTCGGCGGAAGAAGCATGCAGTGGCCTCCGGGCTGATTTAAACATCAATCACATAAACAAAGTAATATGAATTGAACAAGGGTTCCGCGGAATTGCGTCCGTGGAACCCTTTTCTTATTGACTTCGGATAAGCTTTAAATCTCTGTTTGCCTAATCAGTCGGAGCATTTGAAAGCCGATTAAAAGCTTATTTCAGAAATTTGAAGCTTGAAACGATAGGTGCTTCGATTGCTTTGCCGCTGCAAACACGGAAGAAGCAGATAAGGTTGAGAACAATAGCAATAATTTTACAAGCAAAGGCAGCGACCCACCCGAGAAATGGGATGATAAGGAGCACGAGCGAAAGCAGCGCGGCGATTTGAATCTTCAGTGCCTGGCGCACATGAAAACCGGCATACGGTGAACTGCTTGATGCAAGCAGAGTGATAATCACGCCGACCCATCCCATAAGATATGGAATGAGCGCGAACACCTTGTTTGCGGAAATGTCAGCGGGGTCAAATTCCGCCGTGTGGTCAAGAGGATCTCCGGAGTAAACCGGCGGTTGGTCTGCAACCGTGGTCAGCGGTGCGCCGCATTGAGTGCAGTGCGAGGCAGAGTCGGGAAAACTCAGGTGACAGTTGGTACATACTTTCATATTAATAGCCTCCGATATTTATGCGGAGTATCATAAACTCCGCATAAAGTATATCACGCGGCTGCAGACAAGTCAATACAAATTGATGCATCGAATATCCGGAGAAGAAAAGCAACCGGCGTTTATATTCCGCGCAGCTTTGCGGTTGGAATATATTTCTGAACGATTGAAAGGTATTCGCGCATTTTCCCTTCGCTTGCAGGGGAAAGTCCGGTGCCGATGAGTGCACCGGAATCGACAAACAATTGAAGGAAATAACGTTCTTCGCCTTTAAGCCACTGACCGATGCGCTCGAAATCGGCGGGGGAATGAAGCTCGTTGACAACTGTTGTCCGAAACTCATGCTCAACACCGCTGTTTCTTATAATATCAACGCTTGCAAGCACCGGGCCGATATCGATATTCCGAACACCGGTTAAAACGCTGTAACGCTCGGGGGCGGTTTTGATATCCATCGCAATGTAATTGAGAAGCTTGGCATCAATAAGTCTTTGCAGCAAATCGGGAAAGGAGCCGTTCGTATCAAGTTTCACGAGATAGCCCATTTCGCGGCAGTGCATTATGAATTCGGCGATGTCCGGCTGAAGCAGCGGTTCGCCTCCTGATATGCATATTGCATCAAGCAAACCGCGCCGCTTGCGAAGAAAACCGAAAATTTCTTCACCTGCAATTGTGGGAGTCAACGCAGGACTGATCACAAGATCCGAATTTTGACAGAACGGGCAGCGAAAATTGCACCCGCCAGTGAAAACAGTGCACGCAACCCTGCCAGGGTAATCGAGCAGAGTGACCTTTTGTATTCCTTTAATTTCCATAGATAAAATTCCTTGTTTAATGCCGAAACTGTTATTGCGGACGACACGGTCGGCCGATGTGTGTCGGCAGTGTTTGTATTTTAGACTTTGGGAGACAGAATTTCAACCTCAAAATAATATATTTTTCATTAGGCGAAAAAAACTGTTGACAGAGACAAGGGATGGAGCTATAATGTTAGCACTCAAAGGGAATGAGTGCTAACAACAAGTGCTTCCCGATGAGATGCCCCAAAGGGGCGACGATGATTCAGAGGAGTGTGAGAATATGACGGAAGTTTTGGATGTTCGCAAGATGCGCATACTTCAAGCGATCGTTGATGACTATATTCTCACGGCTTCGCCGGTCGGCTCAAGAACTTTGTCAAAGCGTGACGATATCGAGCTTTCACCCGCAACGATTCGCAACGAGATGAGCGACCTTACGGAGCTCGGTTTTCTTGAACAGCCGCATACGAGTGCGGGCAGGATTCCGAGCGAAAAAGCTTACAGACTCTACGTGAACTCCATTATGGACAGAGCAAAGCTGACCGATGAAGAAGCGGAATACATCAGACGTCATCTGAACACACGCGTTAACGAGGTCGGCGAAGTGATTCGTGAAACGGCAAGAATGCTTTCGGGCATCACGAAATATACTTCTGTTGTTCAAACCCCGCAGATAAAAAACGCAAGGTTTAAGCGTATCAGTCTGATTCCCGTAACGGACGGAAAGGCATTAGCCGTTATTGTCACCAACAACGGGGCGACTTCAAGCAGAATGCTTTCGGTTCCGGCGGGAGTGACTCCGCGCAGCATTGAACAGCTTGCGGAACTGATGAACGAGCGACTCGCAGGTTACAAACTTACCGATGCGCAGAATACGCTGCTTCCTCTTCTAAAGGAAGAGATCGGTGAACAGGCTGAAACGGTTGCGGCAATGCTTCAACCTCTCACAAACAGCCTGAATAAACAGGAGGTCGAGGTTGTCGGCGCGGCAAATATGCTGGATTATCCCGAATACTCCGATGTTGCAAAAGCAAAGTCGTTTCTGGCAGAGGTTGAAAACGGCAGCTGCATTCAACAGGTGTTCACTCAAAACAAGGACGGCGTTGAGCTGACAGTGCGCATCGGAACCGAGAACGATAACCCCGAACTCAAAGATTGCTCCGTTGTCACGGTAAATTATCGTGTCGGCAACGAACAGGCGGGTTCAATGGGTGTTATCGGCCCGACAAGAATGGATTACGGCAAGGTTGTTGCGGTGCTTAAATGCGTGAGCGAAAATCTGAGCAATGTTTTGAGTGATATGCTCAAAAAGAATGAATAGCCGCAACAGGCAGCAGAATAATGAAGGACAACGGCAGCAATGCCCGCGTCACGGAGGAAGTTATGGCAAAGGACAAAAAGAAACCCGTTCAGCAGAATGAAAAGATGCCCGCAGAAGCATACGAAACCGTTGAACAGGATTCCGCAGAAAACCGAGCGGAAAATTCAGAGGACAACGGCGGTGTGACGCTTTCAAAGGATGAATTTGAACGCGCAAAAGCCGAAATAGAGCGCATGAATGCCGAAATCGAAACTTTGAAGAAAAGTGCGGACGAGGCAATCGGAGATGCTCAGCGTATCCAGGCGGAATTCAACAATTTTCGCAAGCGCAACGCATCGGTGCGTGCAGAAAGTTACGATGACGGCATCCGCGAAACTATAAAAAATATCCTTCCGGTGCTTGATAATTTCGAGCGTGCCCTCGCAACATCCGACGGTTCACCCTTTTCAAAAGGCATGGAACAGATTCAAAAACAGCTTCTCGACTGCCTCAAAAAGAGCGGACTTGAGGAAATAGAAGCCGAAGGCGTCTTTGATCCGAATATGCATGATGCAGTCATGCGTGATGAAGATGACAGCGATGCCGAAAGCGGAACAATAACAGCCGTTCTTCAGAAAGGCTACCGTGTAAAGGGCAAGATAATCCGCCACACGATGGTGAAAGTCAAATCCTGAGCACAGAACCCGGACACATGCGTTCCGTGTCTTAAAGCGGATCTGCATCAGTCAATCAAAAGCAAAAATCACCCCTTAACCGGGGATGAAATAAATTTAAAATCCCAAACCCATCGCGGTCGGTGCGGATTCTGTCAGCACCGTTGACGCCGCGGCGGACGGCGGCAATCATATCAAAACATGAACCGTTATTTTCCGCCGGAAAGAAAGGTAAATTATTATGTCAAAGATTATCGGTATTGACCTTGGTACCACCAATTCCTGCGTAGCCGTTCTTGAAGGCGGCGAACCCGTTGTAATTCCCAACTCCGAAGGCGCGCGTACTACTCCTTCCGTAGTTGCTTTTAAGGATAACGAGCGTATAGTCGGCAACGCCGCAAAGCGCCAGGCTATCACCAACCCGGACCGTACAGTAAGCTCCATCAAGCGTGAGATGGGAACCAGCTATAAGAAGCATATCGACGGCAAGGATTACACTCCTCAGGAGATATCCGCCATGATCCTTCAGAAGCTGAAGAGCGACGCCGAAGCTTATCTGGGCGAAAAAGTAACTCAGGCCGTTATAACCGTACCCGCGTACTTCTCCGACAGCCAGCGTCAGGCTACCAAGGATGCGGGCCGCATTGCCGGTCTGGAAGTCCTTCGTATAATCAACGAGCCTACCGCGGCGGCGCTTGCATACGGCATGGATAAGGAAACCAATCAGAAGATACTGGTGTACGATCTTGGCGGCGGCACCTTTGATGTATCAATCCTTGAGATAGGCGACGGCGTATTTGAAGTTCTTGCAACCAACGGCAACAACCGCCTGGGCGGCGACGACTTCGACCAGCGCATCATGGATTATATCGTATCCGAGTTCAAGAAGAGCAACGGCATCGACCTTTCCGGCGACCGCATGGCAATGCAGCGCCTGAAGGAAGCCGCGGAGAAGGCTAAGATCGAGCTTTCCAGCATGGTGCAGACCAACATCAACCTGCCCTTCATCACTGCGGACAGCACCGGTCCTAAGCATCTTGACATGACCCTGACCCGTGCCAAGTTCAACGACATGACTGCCGATCTGATCGATAAGACCAAGGAGTGTATGCATATCGCGATGAAGGATGCCGGCCTAACTAATGCCGACATAGATAAGGTCATTCTGGTCGGCGGCTCCACCCGTATCCCCGCAGTACAGGAAGCTGTTAAGGCCATTACCGGCAAGGATCCTTTCAAGGGCATAAACCCCGATGAGTGCGTAGCCATAGGCGCTGCTATTCAGGGCGGCGTACTGGGCGGCGAGGTAAAGGACGTTCTGCTTCTGGACGTAACTCCTCTGTCTCTGGGCATCGAGACCGTGGGCGGCGTATTCACCCGCCTGATCGACCGCAACACCACCATTCCGACGCATAAGAGCCAGATCTTCTCCACCGCTGCAGACGGCCAGACCTCCGTTGAGGTTCATGTCCTGCAGGGCGAGCGTGAAATGGCTGCCTACAACAAGACGCTGGGCAAGTTCCAGCTCACCGGCATCGCTCCGGCGCCCCGCGGCGTGCCGCAGATCGAGGTCAGCTTTGACATCGATGCCAACGGCATCGTGAATGTCTCCGCAAAGGACCTCGGCACCGGCAAGGAGCAGAACATCACCATCACCGCTTCCTCCAACCTCTCCAAGGAGGACATCGACAAGGCCGTCAAGGAGGCCGAGCAGTTCGCCGCTGAGGATAAGAAGCACAAGGATGAGGTCGATACCCACAACGCTGCCGATCAGGTCATCTACCAGACGGAGAAGACCCTGAACGAGCTTGGCGACAAGGTCTCCGAGTCCGAGAAGGCGCCCGTGCAGGCCGCTCTCGAGGATCTGAAGACGAAGAACAAGGGCAATGACATCGAGGCCATCAAGGCCGCGACCGATGCCGTGCAGAAGGCGTTCTACGCCATCTCCGAGAAGCTGTATCAGCAGGCCGCCCCGCAGCAGGGCGAGGCCAATAACGGCGGTGCAGCGAACAACGGCGGCCATGACGACGGCGTAGTCGATGCGGACTACGAGGAAGTCAAGGATTAAGGACGAATGTATGCGGCAGGCGGCGGCTTCGGCCACCGCCTGCCCTGCGTCGGCCGCCCGAAAGGGTATCAGGAGAGGTGAGCAGCATGGCAAATGAGAACAAGCGAGATTATTATGAGGTCCTTGGCCTCAAAAAGGATGCGACGGACGCCGATATCAAGCGCGCCTACCGCAAGCTTGCCGCGCAGTATCATCCGGACGTGAACCACGATCCGGGCGCGGAAGAAAAATTCAAGGAGATCAACGAGGCCAACGAGGTGCTCTCCGATCCGGATAAGCGCGCGCGCTACGATCAGTACGGCTTCGCGGGTGTCGACCCGAATTTCAACCCGAATGCGGGCGGCAGCCCGTTCGGCGGGGCAGGATTCGGCGATTTCGGCGACCTCGGCGATATTTTCGGCAGCTTTTTCGGCGGCGGCGGCCGCAGCACGCGCCGCAGCGCCAGCGCCCCCATGCAGGGCGACGACATCGGCGCGCGCGTTGAGCTGACGTTTGAAGAGGCGGCCTTCGGTGCGGAGAAGGAGGTCACGGTCTCTCGCGTGGAAGACTGCGACCAGTGCCACGGCAGCGGCGCAGCTCCCGGCACGAGCGCCGAGACCTGCCCACGCTGTAAGGGCACGGGCTCCGTGCGCACGCAGCAGAATTTCATGGGCATGACCATGCAGTCCACGGCGGCCTGTCCGGATTGCCGCGGCACCGGCAGGATCATCCGCACCCCGTGCAGCCGCTGCAAGGGCAAGGGCAAGGTGCGCCGCAGCCACAAGCTGATGGTGAAGTTCCCGGCCGGCATCGACGACGGCCAGACGCTGCGCGTGCGCGGCGAGGGAAACACCGGCCTCAACGGCGGCCCGAACGGCGACCTGATGGTCACGGTCAGCGTCCGCAGCCACCCGCTGTTCACGCGACAGGGGCAGGATGTCTACTGCGAGATGCCCATCACGTTTACGCAGGCAGCCTGCGGAGCGGAGGTCGAGGTGCCGACGCTCGACGGCAAGGTCCGCTATACGATCGGCGAGGGCACGCAGACCGGCACGACGTTCCGCCTGAAGGGCAAGGGCATCCCTTATGTCAACGGGCGCAGCCGCGGCGACCAATATGTCACCGTCGTCGTGGAGACGCCGACCCGCCTGACGCGCGAGCAGAAGGACCTGCTGCGCAAGTTCGAGGAGGCGACTTCCGAAAGCGCACAGCCAAAACGAAAGAAGTTTTTTGAGAAGCTGCGGGACGCCTTCGACAAATAAGGGCAACGCCGCATAATTGCATCTTCGGCCTTCGTCGGATATTTTTCGCCGACCCATCGGTTTGGAAAGATTGATGTACACAAAGTACACCTGCACTTTCCAAATCTCGTCTCGACAAAAAATCTCTCGCCGAATGCTCTCGCTGAATTGTGCGGTGTTGCCATATGCAAAAAATTACCATGCGGCCGCTGTAATGCGGCCGCTTTTTCCGGGAGAAAATCGATGACCCTGAACGGCAGAAGCATCCCGATCCCTGACCCGTGGTCCGGAAACGCGGTTTGACCGAATCACGACAGAAAGGATCGATCTTTGAATTTGAATAACCCGTTTGCTTCCATGCGGGCCAGAGACTGGGCGTTCTGGCTCGGTTCGCTGGCCGTCGTGGCCGTGTCCAACTTTCTCGGCGGCGACGTCGACCCGCTGACGCTGATCGCCGCCCTGACCGGCGTGACGGCCCTGATGCTCGCGGCCAAGGGGCAGGTCTTCGCGCAGTATCTCATGATCGTGTTCTGCCTGCTCTACGGCGCCATCTCCTGCCGCTTCCGCTACTGGGGCGAGATGCTCACCTATCTCGGCATGAGCCTGCCCATGGCGGTCTGGTCCGCCGTGACGTGGCGGCGCAACACGGCGCACGAGGCGGGCAGCGCCGTGGCCATCCGCCGCCTGACCGGCCGCGACATGGCCCTGCTCGTGCTGGCCACCGCTGCGGTGACGGCCCTGTTCGGCTGGCTGCTGGCGGCGCTCGATACGCCGAACCTCGGCTTCA
>OKSA01001262.1_pt1 | contig 23606 bp, 19 predicted proteins | sample 1601181 | NCBI WGS metagenome assembly OKSA01 (sample SAMEA3541538, study PRJEB24748) | human gut metagenome | biome: human gut; feature: human-associated habitat; material: faeces | place: China | collected 2012
TTTATCTAGAATTTTCAAATTATATAATAATTCAATACAATCTCTAACTTCCATACTGTACTCCTTCATAAAAATACACAATTGACCAATCAATAATTGATTAATCAATTATACTCTTTAAAGCTTCACTTGTCAAAAATCCTTTTTGTAAGAACTTTTCTTACGTCAGTTGTAGGGAATTTTCTAAAAGATAAAAACTTTGTAAAATAGCATTTACAGACGCTTTTCATTTATATATAATAAGGTTTATAAGTTACATACTTTATAAAATAAAGTAAAAAATTTATTCAAGAAGATTGACGTCATTCCTTCTAACAAAAAATTTAATATACTAAATTATTGAAGTGAAGGAGAAATTTATATGTTTTCATTTTTAAAAGCTTCAGCACCAAAACCGAGAATCGACAGTTCTCGTACTGATGCTGAGTATAAAAGACTTCGATGGCAAGTATTCTCAGGAGTATTCATTGGATACGCTGCGTACTATCTAATTAGAAAAAACTTCTCGCTTGCTATCCCTTATTTAATTGATCAATACGGTTACACTAAAGCTGATTTAGGTAAAGTTTCACTTGCCCTATCTCTTGCTTATGGTTTCAGTAAATTTATTATGGGTAACGTTTCAGACAGAAGTAATCCTAAGTACTTTATTACTATTGGATTAGTTGCTTCTGCTGCTGTTAGCTTAATTTTTGGCCTAGTACCTGTAGTGCTTTCTTCATTAACATTTATGATTGTTCTTTCAGCACTTAATGGTTGGTTCCAAGGTATGGCCTGCAGGTCAGAACACAGAGCTTGCACTTGGAACAGCTGCAATGTATCTGAATGGCTCCTGGTTACCAAACGAAGTAAAAGAGATGGCAGGTCCTGACTTCCACTGGGGATGCTTCGCATATCCGGCACTTACAGACGGAGCAAACGGAATCGAAACAAACAACTTTGGTGCACAGGTATTTGGTATTAACAAAGATACAAAACTTGCAAAAGAAGCATTTGATCTGATCACATTCCTTACAAAAGGTGAATACGACCAGAAACTTGCAGATGAAACTGTAGGTATCCCGGCTGATACAACAAACACAGAATGGCCGGCAATGGTTGAGTGTGCAAAACCTGTTATTGAGCAGAGCACAAACCGTTTCACATGGGCATGCGGTGTAGAATCCAACGTAGATATGACTCCGGTTATCAAAGAAAACTTTATCAAATTAATGGCAGGTTCCATTACAGCAGATGAATTTGTTTCCACTATGCAGGACGCAGCGAAATAAATAAAGAATTTATAGAGATGGTGGCATCGTATCTACGCTGCCGCCATCTGTCTTTTTGAATATCCAGGTTTCAAAGGCAAAAAGTCGTTCGTGCTTGCACGATAAGACTTTTAGACTTGGAAACCGCCAGACATGAGGAAGTAGCGATTTACGAAGTAAATCAGCGGATTCCGAATGGCTGGAGGATTGCGGGAGCGAAGCGTAGCAATCCGTAGATATGGTATAACTTACAAAGGAGGTATTTATTTGAAGAAGAATAAAACGATGATCGTTGTATTTCTGACTCCGGCAGTTCTGCTGTTTCTGGGAATCTTTCTGTATCCGATCATCAGAACAGTGATCATGAGCTTTTTCAAGATCGACGGAGTTACAGATTCCATGGATTTATGGAAATTTGTAGGATTTGGCAACTATACAAAGCTGATGAGTACCAGCTTATTTAAGACTTCATTTTTTAACCTGTTTCGTATCTGGCTGATTGGCGGTCTGGTGGTAATGAGTCTGTCTCTTTTATTTGCAGTTATCCTTACCAGCGGAATCAGAGGAAAGAAATTTTTCCGCGCGATCATTTATATGCCAAATATCGTCAGTGCAGTAGCACTTGCAACTATGTGGCTGCAGTATGTATACAGTCCAAGATATGGTCTGCTGAAAGATCTTTTTACGGCATTACATCTGGACAATCTGGCAAAGATCCAGTTCCTGGATAATGACCATAAATTCTGGGCACTGTTGTTTGCATATTGTTTCGGAATGGTTGGATACCATATGCTGATCTGGCTCAGCGGTATTGAGCGTATCAGCCCTGAATATTATGAGGCGGCAACCATTGACGGAGCGACCAAACCGGCACAGTTCCGTTACATGACACTTCCATTGTTAAAGGGAGTATTTAAAACAAACATTACCATGTGGTCTGTAAGCAGTGTAGGCTTTTTTGTATGGTCACAGCTTTTCTCCACAGTAACTGCAGACACACAGACAATTACCCCTTATGTTTATATGTATATGCAGATTTTTGGCGGCGGCAATACAGTTACAGAACGAAATGCAGGTCTGGGAGCTGCCATCGGTGTACTGCTCAGTGTCTGCGTAGTCATTGTATTTACAATCTGTAACAGAGTGATCAAAGATGATGATCTGGAATTCTAAGGAGGGATGAGAAATGGCAAAAGAAAAAGAGGCACGCAGACCCTTTAATCTGAAAAGAGAAGTCAAACTCCTGCCGGGATACATCATCCTGCTGCTCTGGGTAATCTTTACCATTGCGCTTCTGGGATGGGTATTCGGGGCAAGTTTTTCAACAACAGCAGAAATCTTCCAGGGAAAAGCCCTGAAGTTTGAGTCCGGATTACATTTTGAAAATTATGCAAAAGCATGGAACGGGGCCGGAGTCGCAGGCTTCTTCGGAAACTCTCTGATCTATTCAGTAATTTCCTGTACAATACTGATTCTGGTGTGTGCACCTGCAGCTTATGTACTGTCCAGATTTGATTTTATTGCAAACAAATTTATCCAGACCAGCTTCGTATCTGCCATGGGTGTTCCGGCAATCATGGTTGTTCTTCCCCTTTTCAGCATTATTTCCGGTATGGGAATCCTGAATAATGTGGCTGCAGGAAGAACTGTACTGATCATATTGTATGTAGGAATTAATGTACCTTATACGACCATTTTCCTGCTTACATTTTTCAGCAATATTTCCAGGACCTATGAGGAAGCGGCAGCAATCGACGGATGCCCTCCCATGCGTACTTTCTGGAAAATCATGTTTCCCATGGCACAGTCAGGAATCGTAACAGTAACAATTTTTAACTTTATTAATATTTGGAACGAGTATTTCCTGTCACTGATCTTCGCAAGCTCGGATAAGCTGAAACCTGTTGCACCCGGACTTTATGGAATGATCAACTCCATGAAATATACAGGTGACTGGGCCGGAATGTTTGCAGCAGTGATCATTGTATTCCTGCCGACATTTATTCTGTATATTTTCCTGTCTGAGAAGATCATCGGTGGTGTTACCGGTGGTATTAAGGGATAATATTAGAGGACAGCAGGACAATAACAATTGTTTGCGATGTTACTGTTCACACACCACTATCCCGCGAGGTGTTTTGGCATGAATATGCCAAAATCCCGAGACATACAAGCCAAAATTCCATTGCCGCAGGCAATCTGGAATGAATTTTGGCTACGTTACTGTGAACGGAGTGAACAGTAACGTTTGCGATTGTGAAAGGTATTATGTAACACGTTTTGACCTCGAAATCATAGTATGATAAGATGAATGTAAAAAGTTACCAGGTAATCTGAGAGTAACGAAAAACATTTAAAGAAAAGAGGAAAAAAATTATGAAGAAACCAGTATTAGTAGTTATGGCAGCAGGTATGGGAAGCCGTTACGGCGGTCTGAAACAGATCGATCCGGTGGATAAAGAGGGACACATCATCATGGATTTCTCCATTTATGATGCAGTACAGGCCGGATTCCGGAAAGTAGTATTTATTATCAAAAAAGAAAATGAAGCAGACTTCAGAAGCGCCATCGGTGACCGCCTCAGCAATCAGCTGGAAGTATCATATGTTTTCCAGGATCTTCACAATATTCCGGAAGGCTATGAAGTACCGGAAGGACGTGTGAAACCATGGGGAACCGGACATGCCGTATTAAGCTGTATCAATGAGATCGACGGACCATTCGTTGTAATCAATGCAGATGACTATTATGGAAGCCATGCATTTAAGATGGCATATGATTTCCTGACAGAGAACGAAGATACCGCAGATACTTACAGATATATGATGGTCGGCTATAAACTGGAAAATACTTTGACAGAGAATGGCCATGTGGCAAGAGGTGTGTGCGTTACAGATGAAGAAGGACATCTTCTTAAGATCAACGAGCGTACCCATATCGAAAAGCATGACGGCGGCACAGCTTATACAGAAGACGATGGAAAAACATGGACTATGCTTCCGGAAGGCAGTACAGTATCCATGAATATGTGGGGATTTTCAGCAAGCATCCTGAAAGAGCTGAAAGACAGATTCCCTAAATTCCTGGATGAGAATCTGAAAGTAAACCCGCTGAAATGCGAATATTTCCTGCCATTTGTAGTAGATGAACTTCTCGGTGAGAAGAGAGCAACTGTAAAAGTTCTGAAATCTATGGATAAATGGTATGGCGTAACTTACAAAGAAGATAAACCTGTGGTAGTAGCTGCCATTCAGAATTTAAAAGATGGAGGGCTGTATCCACAGAAATTATGGGAGGAATAATTGAGTGGAAATTAACCGGGAAATAAAGAATATCACCAGTGCATTTGTTCTGGAAGATAATCTGACAGAATGTGTTCCTTATGGAAGCGGACATATCAATGATACTTACCGACTGACTTACGGTACAGGCAAACATTATATTCTTCAGAAAATGAACAGGAGTATTTTTACCAAACCTGTGGAACTGATGGAGAATGTCAGCGGTGTTACTGCCTGGCTGAAGAAAAAGATCCAGGAAAACGGTGGAGATGTGGAGAGAGAGACTCTGAATCTTGTGATGACAAAGGATGGACTTCCTTATTATGTAGATGAAGACGGGGAATACTGGAGAGTATATTTGTTCATTGAAGATGCCACATGCTATGATATGGTAAAAGATGAGGAAGATTTTTACCAGAGTGCAGTTGCTTTTGGACATTTCCAGAGGCTGCTTGCAGACTATCCGGCAGAAACTCTTCATGAAACTATCGTAAATTTTCATAATACGGTGGACAGACTGGATAAGTTTAAAACTGCTGTGGAGAAAGATGTATGTCACAGAGCAGCAGATGTGGAAAAAGAGATTCAGTTTGTGCTGGACCGCACAGAACTGGCACATGTCCTGTGCGATATGCAGGATCAGGGAAAACTGCCGTTACGTGTTACACATAATGATACCAAGCTGAATAACATTATGATTGATAATGCAACGGGAAAAGCTATCTGTGTGATTGACCTTGATACCGTAATGCCGGGACTTTCCGTAAATGATTTCGGCGATTCTATCCGTTTTGGCGCAAGTACCGGAGCAGAGGATGAGAAAGACCTGACGAAGGTGTCCTGCGATCTTCACTTGTATGAAGTTTATGTTAAAGGCTTCATTGAAGGCTGTGGCGGTGCGTTGACTGAGACAGAATTGGATATGCTTCCCATGGGAGCAATCCTTATGACCTTTGAATGTGGAATGCGTTTCCTCACAGACTATCTGGAGGGAGATCATTATTTCAAGATTCACAGAGAGGGACATAATCTGGATCGTTGCAGAACACAGTTTAAACTGGTGAAAGACATGGAAGAAAAACTTTCCCGGATGAAAGAGATTGTAAATAAGTATAAACGTTACTGTGAACGGAATGAACAGTAACGTATAAACAGGTATAAAAAAACGTACATGTCCATAAAGACTTGTGTTTATGAACTGATTCGGATAGAATTATCCTGCGGGGATATGAGAGAAATCATATTTTCGCAGGATTTTCTACAATACATGACGTGCCAGGCAACGGTATTTTACAGTTCTGAATATAGAGTGCTGTAAAATACAGAGGTAAATTTTGCAGATGTGAAACAGGATATCGCAGAATTTTATAGATTACACTCAGAATTATCAAGGATATTTCTGATGCTGTGAACTAATATAGGTATTGTTGAAAGAGAAAAAACAGATATTGTAGCAGGAAGACAGGTTAGGAGGAATTATTATGGCAATTTTAGTTACAGGTGGAGCAGGCTATATTGGAAGCCATACAGTTGTAGAATTGCAGAACGCAGGATATGATGTTGTAGTTCTGGATAACTTAAGCAATGCAAGTGAGAAATCTCTGGAAAGAGTTTCCAAGATCACAGGCAAACCAGTGAAATTCTACAAAGCAGACATCCTGGACCGCGATGCTTTAAATGAAATTTTTGATAAAGAAGATATTGATTCCTGTATTCATTTCGCAGGTCTGAAAGCAGTAGGGGAATCTGTTGCCAAACCTTGGGAATATTACGAAAATAACATTGCAGGAACCTTAACACTGGTAGATGTTATGAGAAAACATAATGTAAAGAACATTATCTTCTCTTCATCTGCAACTGTATACGGAGATCCGGCAATTATCCCGATCACAGAAGAGTGCCCGAAAGGACAGTGCACAAATCCATATGGATGGACAAAATCCATGCTTGAGCAGATTCTGACAGACATTCAGAAAGCAGATCCGGAATGGAACGTAGTTCTTCTCCGTTACTTTAACCCGATCGGTGCTCACAAGAGCGGAACTATCGGAGAGAATCCAAACGGAATCCCGAACAACCTGATGCCATATATCACACAGGTTGCAGTTGGTAAGCTGAAAGAACTTGGCGTATTCGGAAATGATTATGATACTCCGGACGGAACAGGTGTGAGAGATTACATTCACGTAGTTGACCTTGCAAAGGGACATGTAAAAGCTCTTAAGAAAATCGAAGATAATTCCGGATTAAGTATCTACAACCTTGGTACAGGAAAAGGCTACAGCGTTCTTGATATTGTGAAGAATTTTGAAGCTGCTACAGGTGTTAAAATTCCATATGTGATCAAGCCACGTCGTCCAGGCGATATCGCAACCTGCTATTCCGATGCTTCCAAAGCAGAGAGAGAACTGGGATGGAAAGCCGAAAACGGTATTAAAGAAATGTGTGCAGACTCCTGGAGATGGCAGTCCAATAACCCGAATGGTTATGAAGAATAATTAATTAAATCAACTGAATGCAGGTGCATTTAGCAACTTACCTGCGGAAAATCAATATCCCCCACACATGGAAGGAATGTTCATGCGTGGGGGATGTTTTTAAATTATAATCCTAGTTCTCTTTTCAGATTTTCAGCAGAGATGGATGGTTGATAATCAGGCTCGCCAGCTTCATATCGGCGTAGTGCTTCCAATTCTTCTGGGTCTGGTTCTATTTCTTCAACGTCGGACAAAATAAATGATGCCTGAATTAAGTTCCAGACTTTTTCAGCCTCTTCTTCGCTCATAATTGTAACTGCACCTATAATTCTTTCTTTTACATTAGACATGATACTCACACTCCTTTATATATTTGTCCGCGATTTCCCACATCTATGATATCAACAACGAATCCATTGACATCGAATAGTACTCTGTAATTTCCAACACGAAGTCGATAGCCGGAGATACCTTGTAATTTTTTGATATTTCCCTCTAATGGTAATTTGCTGATAGCAGTAAATAGTCGATACTGTGTTGTTTTATCTTTGGTAGAAGCAGATATGTTTCGGCTTGTTTTTAATATAGCATATAAAAATATTGGAAGCAACTTTAATGTAGGATTGGCGATGTGGTTTTTTTCAGCTATAATAGATAAAAGAAAGGAGAGGACGCATATGAAAGTAGCAGCAATTCAGATGCCCACAGTAAAAGATAAAATACAAAATATCCGTACTGCCGGCACTTATATAGAAAAAATAAAGGCGGAAAATCCGGACTTTGTAATTCTTCCGGAGATGTTCTGCTGTCCGTATCAGACCGAAAATTTTCCGGTTTATGCAGAAAAAGAAGGCGGTCCATCCTGGCAGGCAATGTCTGATTATGCCAGAAAGTATCATATTTATCTGATCGCAGGTTCCATGCCGGAAGCAGATGATGTGGGAAAGGTTTACAACACTTCTTATATTTTTGACAGAGATGGAAAACAGATTGGCAAGCACAGAAAAGCTCATCTCTTTGATATCAATGTAAAAAATGGCCAGTACTTCAAGGAATCCGATACTCTGACTTCGGGAGATCATGCCACAGTATTTGATACTGAATTTGGGAAAATGGGTGTCATGATCTGCTACGACATCCGCTTCCCGGAGTTTGCCCGCACAATGGCACTGGACGGTGCAAGGATGATTTTCGTCCCTGCAGCATTTAATATGACTACAGGCCCTGCACATTGGGAACTGACTTTCCGTGCAAGAGCCCTTGACAATCAGATATATATGCTTGGATGTGCTCCTGCCAGAGATACACAGGCAGGATATATTTCCTGGGGACATTCTATTGTAACAGATCCATGGGGAAAGGTTATGAAACAGTTGGATGAGAAAGAGGGCATTTTAATAGAAGAAATAGATTTGGACCGGGAAGACCAGATCAGAGAGCAGCTTCCATTATTAAAACACCGCAAATCTGAAATGTACCATTTATAGGAGAACACATTTTTTTCGCAGACTGACCATAGATCAAACATATTTATTAGATATAGTAATACCATTAACAAAAACAAAAGAAACAGAGAAAATTCAAAATATAAAGAACAGAGAGGTATTATTATGAAATATAAACATCTGGCAATGCTCATGGGAGTTATGATAACAGCAACGTCTGTGGGCTCTACGGCAACTGCGTTTGCGGCGGACAGCAAAACAGAAAGTACTCAGGATGCAGATGACACCACAGAAGATACAGCAGAAGCATCTGACGAGAAAGCAGACGACAGCAAAGAAGAAACAAACGAAAATGAAATTCTCGGAGAAGTAAAATCTGTAGAAGATGGAAAAATCACCATTGCAGTAGGAACCAGAAAAGAAATGAGCCAGCCTGGTGAACAGCCCCAGGGTGGCGAAAATAGCGAAGCGCCGGAGAAACTGGATGGAGATGATGCAAAGGCAGATGGCGATGCCAAAGGTTCTAAAGATGCAGACAGTGAAAAAACAGACGATGCCAGCACAGACGAGTCATCAGATACAGATGAAGCAACAGAAGATACTGAATCAACGGATGACGCATCCGCAGATACCACAGACAAAGGCGAAGCGCCAGATGGTAACGGTGATGGTCAGGGAGCTCCGGACGGAGAAGCACCATCCATGTTAGATCTGACAGGCGAAGAACAGGAAATCACAGTTACAGACAGCACAGTGATTACGAAACAGTCCATGGGCGGTGGTCAGGGAGCACCTGGTGGAGAGGCGCCGGAGAAACCAGACGGAGATAACGGAGAAACGCCAGAGAAACCAGACGGAGATAACGGAGAAACGCCAGAGAAACCGGATGGAGATAATGCTGATGACAATGCAGATGCAAAATCGGAAGATACTGAAAACACTGATGATTCAGAAAAGACAGATGCATCTGACGACTCAGAAAGCAGTGACGCAGAAAAGACGGAAAAAGCATCTGACAGCGACAATACAGACAGCGAAGCTACGAAAAAACCAGAGGGAGAAGCCCCGGATGGTAACGGTCAGGCACCAGATAGTCAGGGAGCACCAGATGGTGCAGATCAGACCGAAGAGATTATATTAGATGACATCAAAGAGGGTGACGTAGTAGCCATCACATTAGACGATGACGGAAACGCAGCAACCATAACAGTTCAGTCAATGGATATGGGCGGCGGACAGGGTGGTCCTGGCGGTCAGGCTTCCGGTGTGGACAGCTACGATGCAGCAAATGAATACAGCTCAGATGAAACAGTCTCCGATACCTCTCTGGAATCTACAGGAACAGACGAAAATGCAGCACTTGTTTCCAATGGTTCAGAGGTTACCTTCAGCAATGACGCAATCTCAAGAACATCTTCCGACAGCCAGGGCGGTGATAACTCCAGCTTCTATGGTGTAGGTGCAGCAGTTCTTGCCACAGACGGAACTGCATATGTTAAAGACAGTACAGTAACCACAGACAGCAAAGGCGGTGCAGGACTCTTTGCATACGGTGACGGAACTGTATATGTAGCAGATACAGATATCACCACACAGCAGGATACTTCAGGCGGAATCCACGCAGCAGGTGGCGGCAAGCTCTATGCCTGGGATCTGAATGTAGAGACAAATGGCGAATCCTCCGCGGCAATCCGCAGTGACAGAGGCGGTGGAACAATGGTAGTGGACGGAGGTACTTATACATCTAACGGGGTAGGCTCTCCTGCGGTTTACTGTACAGCAGATATTGCAGTCAATAATGCTGAATTGACAGCAAATGGTTCAGAAGCAGTCTGCATCGAGGGATTAAACTCTCTGAGACTCTATAACAGCAATCTGACCGGAAATATGAGTGATGATGAACAGAATGATACCACATGGACAGTCATTCTTTATCAGAGTATGTCCGGTGATTCTGAAGTAGGTAACAGTACATTCCAGATGGATGGTGGAACGATCACATCCAAGAATGGTGGCTTATTCTATACAACAAATACAGAATGTACTATCACATTAAAGGACGTAGACATCACATACAATGATGACAATGAATTCTTCCTGCAGTGCGCAGGAAACAACAACCAGCGTGGATGGGGACAGAGCGGTGCTAACGGATCTGACTGCAATTTCACAGCAGACAGCCAGGATATGAAAGGAAATGTAATCTGGGATTCCATCAGTGACCTTGATTTCTACATGACCAACGGCAGCACACTGGAAGGTGCGTTTGTCAATGACGAATCCAACGCAGGAAACGGTGGAGACGGATATTGTAACGTAGTAATTGACAAAGATTCTACATGGACAGTAACCGGCGACAGCATCATCACATCCCTGTCAAACGCAGGAACCATCACAGATGCAGACGGCAAAACAGTTTCCATCGTAGGTACAGACGGAACAACTTATGTAGAGGGTGACAGTGATTACACAATCACAGTAGGCTCCTATCAGGACAGCGCAGATACATCTGCATCTACTACAGTCGATGACTGGTCCAACTATGAGATAGAAAGACCGGAATCTCTGTAAATTAAACAAATAAAATCTAAGTAAAATGAGAAAAAAACTCATATCCAATGTATGAATAATGCAGAAACAAAGGCAGAAACAGATAATTAAGACAACAGCAATAAAATCAAAATGTAAAAAAATCACGGCGAATAGTCGTGATTTTTTTATGCGCATTTAACATTCATTTGACCAAAATAAGATTGTTGGTGATGTCAAAAAGTTTTTATAATAATGCCAGAGCGTATTTGAAAAATCATTCTCACAAACTGTGACATACATCTTGCGGAAAGCATTTTTCAAACACACTTTAGTGTCAAACGCAAAAAGTCGGTGGACAGTGCAATGACAATAAAAAGAAATATAGCTCAAAAAGAGGAGAGAAATATCAATATGCAGAACAATCTTGCATCAATGATAAAAGAAAAAAAGCTGTTCCTCCTGGATATTGACGGAACTGTTGCTCTGGGAAGTGAACTTCTTCCGGGTGCAGCAGACTTTCTTCAGACAGTAAAAGAAAACGGTGGAATTTTCCGTTTTCTGACAAACAACTCGTCCAAAGCAGCCAGTGATTATGTAGAGCAGTTTCATGACTGGGGAATTGAAACTACGGAAGAGGAATTTATTACTGCAGGAACTTACGCCAGAGATTTCATGAAGAAATATTACGGAAACGAGAAAATCCTGGTAGCAGCTACCGAAACCTACTGCAGCGAATTGCGAAAAGCAGGCCTGAACATCACTGATCAGGCAGGGGATGATGTAGACTGCGTACTTTGCGCTTATGATACAGAGCTTACCTACGAGAAACTGGTTCAGGTCTGCAAACAGCTCACAGAGACAAAGGTTCCCTGGTTTGCAACAAATCCGGATCTGCGTTGCCCCATTGATTTCGGAATGGTACCGGACTGCGGTTCCATCTGCCGGATGATTACGGCATCTGTTGGCAGAGAACCGGAATATATCGGTAAGCCTGCACCCGGAATGGTATATGCCTGTCTGGAAGAAACAGGATGCACTCCGAAACAGACCCTGCTTATCGGTGACAGAATCTATACAGATATGGAATGCGGGAAACGGGCAGGCATTGACAGTTGTCTGGTACTGACAGGCGAAGCCAGTGCAGAAGAATGGAAAAACGGTTTCCGGTGCCAGTCACTGGGGAAACTTGCCGGATATTTTTCATAAAGATAACTGAAAAGGTATTACATTGCCAAAACAGCCCGACCCCAAAATATCAGTGAAAAATATTAATTGCAAAAGCAGGAGAGGAAAGAAAATCAAATGTCGGAAATCATATTAAGAGACATCTGCAAAAGCTATGAAAACGGCTTTCAGGCAGTAAAGAATTTTAATCTTGAAATAGAAAAAGGAGAACTGGTAGTTTTCGTTGGTCCGTCCGGATGCGGAAAGTCAACCACACTTCGAATGATTGCAGGACTGGAAGATATCAGCGACGGTGAATTATGGATCGGAGACAAACTGGTCAACTATCTGGAACCAAAAGAGCGCGACCTTGCAATGGTTTTCCAGAGCTATGCTCTCTATCCACAGATGAATATTTACGATAACATTGCTTTCTCTTTGCAGGTAAGAAAAGTACCGAAAAAAGAGATTGATAAAAAGGTTCATCATGTAGCAGAACTTCTGGGACTGGAAAATCTGCTGAAACAAAGACCAAAGAATCTTTCAGGCGGTCAGCGTCAGCGAGTAGCCATCGGAAATGCTATCATCCGTGAGCCGAAAGTACTTCTTATGGATGAGCCATTATCCAATCTGGATGCAAAACTTCGTACCCAGATGAGAGTAGAACTTGCAGGTATTCACAAAGCACTTGGGAACACCATTATTTACGTCACTCATGATCAGACAGAAGCAATGACTCTGGGAGACAGGATCGTAGTGATGAATCAGGGAGCAGTACAGCAGGCAGATACTCCGCAGAACCTGTATGCTTACCCGGTAAATCGCTTTGTTGCAGGATTCATCGGTTCTCCATCTATGAACTTTATCAAAGGTCTGGCAATGGAAAAGGTAGGAATTCCTACATTCCGTACAGAGAATGACGGAGACATCCCAATCCCGGATTTCTTATGGAAAATCCTGAAGCTCCGGGGCTATGTGGGAAGAAACATTGAATTCGGAATCCGTCCGGAACATTTCCTGGAAAAACCGGCAGAAGCAGATACCAGAGGTGAGTGGAAAATGGAAGTCACAGTCACAGCTAGAGAACTGCTTGGGGCAGAAGTAATTCTCCACTTCAATCATAATGGTCAGGACTGCTGTGCAAAAGTTTCCGGCGACAGTCTGCTTGATAAAGGCGACAAAGTAACACTCTGGATCGACATGGCATACATTTCAGCATTTGATCTGGAAACCCAGGAGAATATCACTCTGAGAAAAGGGATATTTTCATAAGCAATGGTATTGTTCAAAAGCTCAATATAAAATTCATAAAAACAGGAAAAGGAAAGGTGTTCAATACATGAAGAAGTTAAAAAACACAGGTGCTTACGCATACCTGTTTCCAAGCTTTCTGATCTTTGGAATCTTCTTATTCTATCCGTTTTTTAAGACTTTATACTTAAGTCTTTTTAAAACAAATAAGATGGGACAGGCAAAACTATTCGTAGGACTTGGCAATTACCAGGAATTATTACAGTCATCCTCATTCTGGAACAGTCTGGCAGTTACCCTGATCTTTGTTGTGATCGTAGTTGCAGTCAGCATGATCCTGGGACTTACAACAGCAGTCCTCTGCAACAAAACATTTCCGGGAATCCGTTTTTTCAGTACTGCATATGCACTGCCAATGGCAATCGCATCCAGTTCCGCAGCAATGATCTTCAAGATTATGCTTCATCCATCCGTAGGAATCATCAATAAGATTTTCCATCTGGATATTAACTGGGTCAGTGATCCGAAATACGCACTGATCTGCGTAGCAGTTCTTACTGCATGGCTTAACAGCGGAATTAACTTCCTGTATTTTTCCGCAGGCTTAAGTAACATCGATGAAACTATTTACGAACGAGCTTCCGTAGACGGCGCAAGTTCATTACAGAAATTCTACCGCCTGACACTTCCGGGACTGGCACCAATGATGTTCTACACATTAGTGGTAAACATTATTCAGGCATTCCAGTCATTCGGACAGGTCAAGATTCTGACACAGGGTGGTCCCGGAGAATCCACAAACCTGATCGTGTATTCCATTTACAGAGATGCCTTCTTTAACTATCGTTTCGGAAGTGCAGCAACCCAGTCAGTGGTACTTTTCCTGATCGTGCTGGTACTTACTCTGGTAATGTTTAAAATTGAGAAAAAAGGAGTGAAATATTAATGTCACAGTTAGGCAGCATCACTGTTGAAAAAGAAAAACAGATGGCTCTGGAACGCCAGAGGTTTCAGGAAGTAAAAGTAAAAATGCTGGCGCAGCAGAAATATAAAAGAGCGGCCAGAACTGCCGGACACATTGTCTTAAATATTGTCGTGGCATTAATTGTTCTTCTGCCTCTTTTATATGCAGTAAGTATTGCATTTATGCCATCCGGTGAACTTTTTACTCTGGATATGAATATCCTGCCCAAACATCCGACATTGGAGAATTTCCGACAGGCACTGCAGAAGGTTCCGCTGGTTCGTTTTGTAGTAAACTCTTTCCTGGTAGCAGGTCTCATCACATTCGGACAGATCATTTCCTGTTCACTGGCAGCGTTTTCCTTTTCCTTTCTGGATTTCAAAGGAAAAAATGTGCTGTTTATGCTGGTGATGGCAACTATGATGATTCCGGGAGAGGCAACGATTATTTCCAATTACCTGACAGTCAGCGGATGGAACTGGCTGGATTCCTATCAGGTACTGATCGTGCCCTATCTCACATCTGCAATGGGAATCTTTCTGTTCAGACAGTTTTATCTTACATTTCCGATTTCGCTGTATGAATCAGCGAAGATTGACGGCTGCTCCAATCTGCGATTTATCTGGCAGATTCTGATGCCGCTGACAAAATCAGCAATGGGAGCTATGGCAGTGTACACATTTATTAATGCATGGAATATGTACATGTGGCCATTACTTGTGACAGGATCAGACAAGATGCGTACTGTGCAGATCGGTATCGGTATGCTGGACAGCGTAGACTCCCAGTCTATTACATTGATGATCGCAGGCGTAGTGCTGATCATCCTTCCGTCCATTTCCATATTCATTGCAGGACAGAAGCAGCTGATCCGAGGTATGTTCTCAGGTGCCGTAAAAGGCTGAGAAATAGAGAAAACAAAAACAAACAACATGAAAAGAAAGAGGTAAGTTATGAAGCGTAAACTCGCAGTATTATTAACAGCAGCAACAGTATTCAGCGCAATTCTTCCAACTACCTGCATGGCAGCAGAGAAAAAGGCAGACATTCCGGAGGGAACAACGATTTCATTCTGGCACGCAATGGGCGGTGTCAACGGGGAAGCATTGGACTATCTGGTAAATAAATTTAATGAAGAAAATGAATATGGAATTAAAGTGGATTCTCAGTATCAGGGAGAATATGACGATGAGATCAATAAGTTAAAGAGTGCCCAGCTTGGAAATATGGGAGCTGATCTGGTGCAGATTTATGATATCGGAACCCGTTTCATGATCGATTCCGGATGGGTGATCCCAATGCAGGACATGATTGACAGCGAAGGATATGATGTATCTGATCTGGAACCAAATATCACAGCTTATTATACAGTAGATGATAAATTATATTCCATGCCATTTAACTCCTCTACACCGATTCTTTATTACAACAAGGATATGTTTGACAAAGCAGGTGTGACCGAGGTACCTACAAGCCTTGAGGGAATCGCAGAGGTTGCAGATGACCTTGTAAACAAAGGCGGTGCGGGAGAAGCATTATCCATGGGAATCTATGGATGGTTTTTCGAAGAGTTTATGTGCAAACAGGGTCTGCCATATGTAGATAACGGAAACGGACGTGAGGCAGCAGCTACAAAGGTTGCATTCGATGAAAACGGAGGTGCACTGAATATTCTTAATGAGTGGAAGAAACTTTATGACGCAGGCTATGCACCAAACGTAGGAAGAGGCGGAGATTCCGGACTTGCAGATTTCTCTTCCGGAAAAGCAGCTATGACATTAGGTTCCACAGCGTCCCTGAAACAGATTCTGCAGGATGTAAACGGTTCCTTTGAAGTAGGTACCGCATACTTCCCATCCATTACAGATGATGACAAAGGTGGTGTATCCATCGGTGGTGCTTCTCTCTGGATGCTTGACAACCAGGATGATGCAAAGAAAGCAGCTACATGGGAATTTGTAAAATATTTGGTATCTGCGGAATCACAGGCATACTGGAATGCACAGACAGGATACTTCCCTGTAACAACAGCAGCACATGACGAGCAGGTATTCAAAGACAACATTGCAAAATACCCACAGTTCCAGACAGCCATTGACCAGCTTCATGATTCTGCACCGGAATATGCAGGTGCACTTCTCAGTGTATTCCCGGAAGCACGTGCGATTGTAGAAACAGAGATTGAGAATATGCTCAACGGAAAAGAATCTGCAGAGGATGCGGTGAGCAAAATGGCTTCTGATATGAATAAATCTATCGAAGATTATAACTTACTGAATGAATAAAAAATATTGATAACAGTATACCGAGAGGTGTTATAATCATTCACAGGAAAAATATTTATACTTAAATGGATAACAGGGGACTGCGTATGCAGTTCCCTGTTTATGAAGATTTACGGTAATTTTCTTAATGCTATAGTTTAACTAAATTGCGAAACAGATATTTGGTTCTGAGCAAGTAGCAAAGCGGATAATTTTATCCACTTGACATATTCAGACGTTTTGTAAAAAATCAAGACGAAAAATATGTTATTGGAAAGCACTGTAAATGAATTTTATATAAGAGAGGCATATGGAAATGACAGAAACAACAAAGAGAACAACAAAAGTATGGGCACACAGGGGTGCCAGCGGATACAGACCGGAGAACACTCTGGAAGCATTTGAACTTGCCATCAGACAGGGCGCAGACGGAATCGAACTGGATGTACATACTTCCGCAGACGGCGAACTCATCGTTATGCACGACGAAAACGTAGACCGTGTCACAGACGGAACCGGACTGATCAAAGATATGACACTGGCTCAATTGAAAGAATTAAAAGTCAGCACACCCGCAGAACCATCAGGAATTTATCACATTCCAACTCTGGCAGAAGTACTGGAGCTCATGCGCACCACAGACATGATGGTAAACATTGAACTAAAGAACAGCATCTGCTTCTATCCGGGAATGGAAGGGAAAATCCTGAAACTGGTAAAAGAAATGAACATGGAAGACCAGCTGATCTATTCCTCCTTTAACCATTACAGCCTGTTACAGTTAAAACAGCTGAATGACCATGTACAGACCGGAATCCTTTTCAGTGACGGATGGGTAAATCCAGCCATGTACGCCAAAAATCTCGGAATCAACGCCGTACACCCTGCAGTTTATCACCTGAAATACCCACAGTTCATGGAAGAAGTCAAACGTGCCGGACTGAAAATGCACGTATGGACTGCCAACAAACCAGAACACATCCAGCTGGTAAAAGACGCAGGTGCAGAAGCAGTCATTACCAATTATCCGGACAGAGCGATTGAGATTATAGAGAAATAAAAAATTCCTGCCTGTTCATATGAAACTGTCATATGTTCAGGCAGGATTCTTTCTTGTATCATTATATAGATATTGTGGATTTTCAGAGTTTTCTGCTGCTATTTGAAAACCATTTCAGAAATTATTTCTGCAGTTTCTTAGCATGCTCAGATTTCGGCTCACAGGTAAGTTCAACACCCAGCTTACGGAATTCCAGGATATCCACCTGAGACAGAAGTACGGAAGTATGAACCTGGCAGCCTTTTAATTTCGGAATCTGTTGCAGGGCAAGCTTGGCATCTTCATTATCTGCGGCACTGATGGAAAGTGCGATCAGAGTCTCATCAGAGTGAAGTCTTGGGTTTTTGCTTCCGAGATATTCTGTTTTGAGTGCCTGAATCGGTCTTAATGCTTCCGGAGAGATAACATGTTTGTCATGATCGATTCCTGCCAGTTCTTTCAGTGCATTCAGAAGCAGTGCTGAGGATGCCCCGAGAAGTTCAGAAGTCTTACCTGTAACAATACGTCCGTCAGGAAGTTCCAGGGCAGCAGCAGGTGCACCTGTTTCTTCTTCACGTTTCAGCGCAGCAGGAACCACCTTGCGTTCTTCGATGGTCACATGAGCCTGTTTCAGCAGAAGCTCAATCTTATAAACTTCTTCTTCGCGGCCTGTTCCGCGAACCAGAGCTTCCATGCTCTTATAATATCTGCGGATGATCTCCTGACGTGCAGCTTCCTTGCAGACTTCATCATCAACGATGCAGTTACCGGCCATATTAACGCCCATATCTGTGGGAGATTTGTAAGGGCACTCGCCCATGATCTTTTCAAACATAGCCTGAAGAACAGGGAAAACTTCAACGTCACGGTTGTAGTTAATAGTAGTCTCACCATATGCTTCCAGATGGAACGGGTCGATCATGTTCACATCATTTAAGTCAGCAGTAGCTGCTTCATATGCCAGATTTACCGGATGCTTCAGCGGGATATTCCAGATTGGGAAAGTTTCAAATTTGGCATATCCTGCCTTGACACCGCGCTTGTATTCATGGTAAAGCTGAGAAAGGCAGGTGGCCATTTTTCCGCTTCCGGGTCCTGGAGCAGTGATGACAACCAGTGGTCTTGTTGTTTCGATATAATCGTTCTTGCCATATCCCTCATCACTTACAATAAAGGAAGTATTATTCGGATAACCCGGGATCAGATAAAGCACGTATACTTTGATTCCAAGCTTCTCCAGACGTTTCTTAAACGCATCTGCGCTTTCCTGTCCGGAATACTGGGTGATGCAGACACTTCCGACATAGAGTCCGCGCTCGGTAAATACTTCCATAAGGCGGAGTACATCTTCATCATAAGTGATACCAAGGTCACCTCTGACTTTATTTTTATCAATATCAGCGGCGCTGATTACAATAACGATCTCTGCCTGATCAGAAAGCTGCATCAGCATACGCAGTTTGCTGTCCGGCTCAAATCCCGGAAGAACTCTGGAAGCATGGTAGTCATCAAAAAGCTTGCCGCCAAATTCCAGATAAAGTTTGTTTCCAAACTGGTTAATACGTTCCCGAATATGTTCGGACTGCATTTTCAGATACTTGTCGTTGTCAAATCCTATCTTCATTTGTTCATTTCCTTTCCTCATCACATTTTTAGTACTGCTCATTTAGAATATCCCGGGACATACAGCGCAAATTTATGCGGTCAGCATAAATTCTGTGTATTGCGGAGTGCATTACCGGGAACGAAGTGAGCAGTAATCAGTTTGTCAATAGTATACTACAAATAAAGCCATTTGTAACAGGTGAATTTGTAAAACTTCATATAAATTTTATAGGGTTTATAGAAAGATATGCACAACCGGACACAATTTTCACAATCTCGCAGTTGATTTATACCCGAATTCTCTTTATAATAAGAACGATAACGTTTAGGAGGAATGAAATGGATAATCATATGGATAACAATCCGAATGGCAATCGTCCTGATAATAATAAAGGTCCGGGCAGACAGGACCCGAACAAGAATCATCAGTCGATACTGGCCTTTCTGGTATGCCTCCTGGTAACTCTGGTATGTTTCGCCATGTTTACCAATATGCTCAAGGATAATTCGAGTGAGATCACTTATGATAAATTTATTGAGATGGTAGATGATGGAGATGTGAAAGAGGTTACGCTTCAGTCAAATACACTGACGATCACGCCGAAACATCAGTCATCAGGATTTTCAGAAGAAGTTTATTATGCCAATCAGATGGAGTCAGTAGATAAGCTGACGGAGAGACTTGAGGGAACAGGAATCAAGTTTGAGTATAAGAAGCCGGATGCAGCAGGGGAAATTATTTCTATGCTGGTCAGTGTGCTTCTGCCAACGATTCTGCTCTTTGTACTTCTGACGGTATTTATGCGCCGCATGAATAAGGGCGGCGGAATGATGGGCGTTGGAAAGAGCCGCGCCAAAGCCTACATTCAGAAAGATACAGGAATTACTTTCAGGGATGTGGCAGGGCAGGATGAGGCCAAGGAATCACTGCAGGAGGTGGTGGATTTCCTGCATAATCCCGGCAAATATACCACCATCGGAGCGAAGCTGCCGAAAGGAGCTTTGCTTGTAGGACCTCCGGGAACCGGTAAAACACTTCTGGCAAAGGCAGTAGCAGGAGAGGCACATGTGCCGTTTTTCTCTCTGTCAGGTTCTGAGTTTGTGGAGATGTTTGTAGGTGTGGGTGCATCACGTGTCCGCGATCTCTTTGAGGAAGCAAAGAAGAATGCACCATGTATCATTTTTATTGATGAGATTGATGCAATCGGAAAGAGCCGAGATTCTCATTATGGCGGCGGCAATGATGAGCGCGAGCAGACCCTGAACCAGCTTCTTGCGGAAATGGACGGATTTGACACTTCAAAGGGACTTCTGATTCTGGCTGCTACCAACCGTCCGGAGGTTCTTGATCCGGCACTTCTTCGTCCGGGACGTTTTGACAGACGTGTCATTGTGGACAGACCGGATCTGAAGGGAAGAATCGAGATCCTGAAGGTTCATGCAAGAAATGTACATCTGGATGAGACTGTTGATTTTGAGAACATTGCACTTGCAACTTCCGGGGCAGTGGGTTCGGATCTGGCTAATATGATCAACGAGGCTGCTATCCTTGCTGTTAAGAGTGGACGCAGCGCAGTATCCCAGAAAGATCTTCTCGAAGCTGTTGAAGTAGTTCTGGTAGGTAAAGAGAAGAAGGACAGGATCCTCAGTGCACAGGAGCGCAGGATCGTATCCTATCATGAGGTAGGACATGCACTGGTAAGCGCCCTGCAGAAAGATGCAGAGCCTGTACAGAAGATTACTATTGTGCCGAGAACAATGGGGGCACTTGGTTATGTAATGCAGGTACCCGAGGAGGAGAAATATCTCAATACAAAGAAGGAACTGGAAGCAATGCTTGTGGGATATCTTGGCGGACGCGCAGCAGAGGAACTGGTATTTGATACTGTCACAACCGGGGCAGCCAATGATATTGAGCAGGCTACCAAGGTGGCAAGAGCCATGATCACACAGTACGGTATGTCCGACAAGTTCGGACTTATGGGTCTGGCTACACAGGAGAATCAGTATCTCAGCGGAAGAACAGTGTTAAACTGTGGCGATGACACTGCCACAGAGGTTGACCATGAGGTAATGGTACTTCTCCATAATTCTTATGAGGAAGCCAAGAGACTGATCGGCAGCCACAGAGAAGCACTTGATAAGATTGCTGCTTACCTGATCCGCAGGGAAACCATTACAGGTAAGGAATTTATGAAGATTTTCCATGCGGTAGAGCGTGGAATCGAGATTCCGGAAAATCTGGATGATCTGGTAATTCCAGAGGAAAAACAGAATACAGTAACGCTGGATAAGCCAGAGATTCAGTGATACAATAACAGAGTCGGAAATGAAATAATTTCCGGCTCTGTTTTCATACCACGGGAAATTACGCTGTAATATCTCATGGATACGAAAAGCGTTCAGGGCAGGATTTTTTGTATAGAGGAGAGTTTATGTTTCAGATAGAAGAAGAACTGAAAAAACTTCCGGGTAAGCCGGGGGTTTATATTATGCATGGGGAGAAGGACGAGATCATCTATGTTGGAAAAGCCGTCAGTCTGAAAAACAGGGTGCGTCAATATTTCCAGAGCAGCAGAAATAAGGGCGCAAAGATTGAACAGATGGTTACCCATATCACCAGATTTGAGTATATTATCACAGATTCGGAACTGGAAGCCCTTGTGCTGGAGTGTAATCTGATCAAGGAGCACAGACCGAAATATAATACCATGCTCAAAGATGATAAGAGTTATCCGTTTATCAAAGTCACAGTAAATGAGGAATATCCCAGAGTTCTTTTTGCCAGAAGAATGAAGAAAGACAAGGCGAAATATTTCGGACCATATACAAGTGCCGGGGCTGTAAAAGATGTGATCGAGCTTGTGCGCAAACTTTATAAAGTGCGATCCTGTAACAGGGTGCTGCCAAGAGATTGTGGAAAGGATCGTCCATGTCTGTACCATCATATGAAACAGTGTAGCGCCCCCTGCCAGGGCTATGTGAGTTCAGAAGAATATAAGAAAAATATCGCAGAACTGCTGAAATTTCTCAATGGAGACTTTAAGGATACGATTGATATGCTTACCGATAAAATGATGGCAGCTTCAGAAGAAATGCGTTTCGAGGATGCCATGGAATGCCGGGATCTGATCCGCAGTATCCAGAAGATCGGAGAACGTCAGAAAATTACAGGTTACGGAGAGGAAGATAAGGATATCATTGCAGTTGCCATGGATGAGAGCCTTGATCTGCGAGAGCAGGATGCTGTTGTACAGGTATTCTTTGTCCGGGGAGGCAAACTGATCGGGCGGGAGCATTTCTATCTGCGTGTGGCACGTGGCGATACAAAGGCTCAGGTATTATCCAGCTTTATGAAGCAATTTTATGCAGGAACTCCGTTTATCCCACGTGAGATCATGCTGCAAAAAGAAATCGAAGATGCCAAGATCATAGAGGAATGGCTTACAGATCGAAGAAAGCAGCGAGTCTATATCAGGGTACCGAAGAAAGGTACGAAAGAGAAGTTGGTAGAGCTGGCAGAAGAGAATGCAAAGATGGTTCTGGATAAAGACAGAGAGCGTATCAAACGTGAAGAAGGAAGAACCATCGGAGCGGTTCATGAAGTGGAAGAGTGGCTTGGACTGTCGGGAATCAGGCGTATGGAGGCTTATGATATTTCCAATATCAGTGGTTTTGAATCTGTAGGTTCCATGGTTGTCTATGAGAAAGGAAAGCCAAAGCGCAGTGATTACCGCAAATTTAAGATAAAGTGGGTGCAGGGACCGAACGACTATGCAAGTATGGAAGAAGTACTTACCAGACGATTTACTCATGAGGGAAAAGATGAGTTTGACAGCTTTTCCATTATGCCGGATCTGATCCTGATGGATGGAGGAAGAGGACAAGTGAATATTGCGCTAAAAGTTCTGGATAATCTGGGAATAGATATTCCGGTCTGTGGTATGGTCAAGGATGACCATCACAGAACCAGAGGACTGTATTACAATAATCTTGAAATTCCCATTGATACAGACAGTGAAGGCTTCCGCCTGATCACCAGAATCCAGGATGAGGCGCACCGTTTTGCCATTGAATTTCACCGATCTCTGAGAAGTAAAGAACAGGTGCATTCCCTGTTGGATGATATCCCTGGTATCGGTGAAACCAGGCGGAAAGCATTGATGCGGAAATTTAAGTCTGTTGAGAATATCAGAGATGCATCACTGGAAGAACTTACAGAGACAGAAAGCATGAATGCAGGAAGTGCACAGAAAGTTTATGAATTTTTTCATGGAGCTAGTACATCGTTTTCGAAATAACTATACCACTCACTTGTCTGCGAATCCGATTG
>OKSA01001273.1_pt1 | contig 23484 bp, 17 predicted proteins | sample 1601181 | NCBI WGS metagenome assembly OKSA01 (sample SAMEA3541538, study PRJEB24748) | human gut metagenome | biome: human gut; feature: human-associated habitat; material: faeces | place: China | collected 2012
GAAGTTTTATTTCGTCTCCACGTGGAGAATTTTTCTTTTCCACGTGGAGATTTGAAAATGCCTACGTGGAGATTTGGAAATACCCACGTGGAGATTCATTCATTTCTTCTGATCAGGTTCTTGTGGTTGGATTAGAATATATTATGTACCTTTGCGGTGCATAGGTGTACGAGGAACAACCAAATCTTGTCACCCCGTCTGAATAGGGAACTTGGTGCGAAGCCAAGACTGTACTCTCAGCTGTAACTCCTGAAGTGCGCCCCTGCATTAAGATGTCACTGTAGCACGACCCCTACAAGCCTTCGCGTGAAGGTGCTGTAGGTAGCTATGGGAAGACCCAGGGTATCGCCCGTTTTGTACGACTCGATGTGAGCTATACGAACTAGGGAGAAGTCAGAAGACCTGCCTGTGCCATAGGACTTTTGTTTTCAGAGCTAGGAAATAAAAAGAATGACAGCGGGACATAGATGGCTTCACATAGTGCGTATGATAGAGTCCATAGCAGCGAGACTGACTATGAGGCTCTCTCTCGTCGTGTCTACCCTCATCAGTTACTCCCTACTGCCAGCTTGGAGGGCTTTACAGGTGCTGACCTGTAGGATAGGGACATATCCCGAGACTTCTGCTCTGTATTTCGATCGTCCTACTCTGACGCACGAAGATTCTATTCACTTTATACAGAAAAGAAGTTATGAAAACACGCGAAGAGTACATCGAGAGCCTTAGAGCTCTCCACCTTAACGTCTACTTCATGGGCAAGAAGATCGACAACCCCGTCGACCACCCCATGATCCGTCCATCGCTCAATTCGCTAGCGATGACCTATGAGCTGGCACAGCAGGAGGAGTACAAGGATCTGATGACCGCTACCTCCAACATTACGGGCAAGACGATCAATCGCTTCTGCCACATTCACCAAAGTGCTGAGGACCTCGTCAAGAAGGTCAAGATGCAGCGTCTCCTCGGTCAGAAGACCGCTAGCTGCTTCCAGCGCTGTGTCGGTATGGATGCCTTCAACGCTATCTGGTCTACCACCTATGAGATGGACGAGGCGTGCGGTACCAACTACCACCAGCGCTTCAGAGACTATGTACAGTACTGCCAGGACAACGACCTCGTCGTAGACGGTGCTATGACCGATCCTAAGGGCGACCGTAGCCTCTCACCCTCACAGCAGGAGGATCCTGATCTCTACGTACACATCAACGAGATACGTCCTGATGGTATCGTCGTCACGGGTGCCAAGGCTCACCAGACTGGGTCGGTCAATTCGCACGAACACCTGATCATGCCTACCTGCTCGATGCGTGAGGAGGATGCTGACTACGCTGTCTCTTTTGCCATCCCCAGTGATGCCGAGGGCGTTACGATCATCTACGGCCGTCAGTCTTGCGACACACGCAAGATGGAGGAGGGCGCAGACATTGACCTGGGTAACTCAACCTTCGGAGGTCATGAGACGCTCTTCATCATGGATCACGTCTTCGTCCCTATGGAGCGTGTCTTCATGTGCCGTGAGTACCAGTTCTCCAACATGCTTGTCGAGCGCTTCGCTGGCTATCACCGTCAGTCTTATGGTGGCTGTAAGGTAGGTGTGGGCGACGTACTCATCGGTGCTGCTGCTCTGGCTGCTGACTACAACGGCGTGCCTCGGGCTTCGCACATTAAGGACAAGCTGATCGAGATGGTTCACCTCAATGAGACGCTCTACGCTTGCGGTATCGCTTGCTCGGCTGAGGGCAAGAAGACGAAGTCGGGCAACTACCTGATCGATATGCTCCTGGCCAACGTATGTAAGCAGAATGTAACCCGCTATCCCTACGAGATCACACGTCTCGCTGAGGACATAGCTGGCGGTCTGATGGTTACGATGCCTAGCCAAGCTGACCTGCAGCACGAGGAGGTCGGGCCACTCGTACGTAAGTACCTCGCTGGTGCTAAGGGCACGGACACGGTAAATCGTATGCGCATCTTGCGTCTAATCGAGAATCTCACGCTCGGTACCGCAGCCGTAGGCTACCGCACGGAGAGCCTGCACGGTGCTGGCTCGCCACAGGCTCAGCGCATCATGATCTCGCGTCAGTGTAATATGGAGGCAAAGAAGGAGCTGGCTCGTAAGATAGCTCATCTCGACACCTCTCTAGATAAGCCTCAGGGCAAGTAGTCCCTATCTCTTATGACAGATCTATCCTCTAGGGTAGACGAGATCACGACCATCATCAGTAGCTATGTACGTCCTCAGCTCCAAGCACACGGGGGCGACATAGCACTGCTGAGGGTCGCTGGCGAAGAAGTCTTCGTCAAGGTCTCGGGGAGTTGTCAAGCATGCCCCTCGCTGAGTAGCACGATCCGGGAGGTGGTGCAGGAGACGCTACGAGGCGAGCTGGGCCTCCCCACCCTAATGGTAACCGTAGACGACAGCGTCAGCGACGAGCTCATCGCCGAGGCGCTCCGGATCATACGAAAGTAAGGGCGCTTGGCTAGATCACTAGTACCACTAGTCCTCCTAGCATCACTAGAGCCACTCTAATCTCTAACTTCTAACCTCTATCTTCTAACCTCTATCTTCTAATCTCTCCATATGTCTATCCCATTTAGCAGTATCTCTCCCGACGAAGCGGTCTCCCACATACAGGACGGTGACTTCGTCGTACTATCTCATGCGGCCGCTGTACCGCAAGCGTGCGTCGCTGCCTTGGCGCGAAACTATGAGCGCTTCCACGATGTCCGCATCTTCCACATGGTCACCCTGGGCGAGAGCCCCTACACAGCACCCGAGATGGAGGGACACTTCAGACTCGTGACCAACTTCGTCGGTGCCAACACGCGTCCTGCCGTCGATGAGCAGCGCGCGGACTTCGTCCCCTCCTACTTCTACGAGGTGCCCTCGATGATGCAGCCAGGGGGAGTCTTTCACCCCGATGTAGCTATCGTGCAGCTCTCCTATCCCAACGAGGAGGGGTACTGCAGCTTCGGCACCTCCTGTGACTATAGCAAGCCAGCTGCTGAGCAGGCTCGAGTCGTCATCGGAGAGCTCAATAAGCAGATGCCATTCGTTGGCGGAGACAACCTCATACATATCTCTCAGCTCACACATATCGTCGAGGCCGACTACCCACTCTACGCACTTGACTTGCCACGCATCGGAGAGGTCGAGGAGGCTATCGGACGCAACTGCGCAGAGCTCATACAGGATGGAGACACGCTCCAGCTCGGCATCGGAGCGATCCCCGATGCTGTTTTGCTCTTCCTCAAGGATAAGAAGGATCTCGGTATCCACTCCGAGATGGTCTCCGACGGGGTGGTCAAGCTCATCAAGGCTAACACCATCACGGGTCGGTGCAAGACGCTCCACCCCAACAAGGTGGTCGCGACCTTCCTCATGGGTACGCAAGAGCTCTACGACTTTGCGCACAACAATCCAGCCATCGAGATGCGTCCCGTCAACTATGTCAATGATCCGCGCATCATCGCCCAAAACGACCACCTCGTGAGCATCAATAGCTGTATCGAGGTAGACCTCATGGGGCAGGTGGTCTCTGAGGCGATGGGCTTGCGACAGTTCAGCGGTCCAGGCGGACAGGTTGACTTCGTGCGTGGTGCCGCTTGGTCTAAGGGAGGACGTAGCATCATCGCTATCCCCTCCACGGCACGCCGAGGCACCGCCTCCCGCATCGTACCGCTACTCACAGAGGGTGCCGCCATCACCACCTCTCGCAACGACGTAGACTACATCGTCACCGAGTATGGCGTAGCGCACCTCAAGGGCAAGTCGCTCCGTGAGCGAGCCTTAGCACTGACAGCTATCGCTCATCCCAATTTCCGCCCCGAGCTAGAGGCGGAGTGCAAGAGAAGATTCAAACTATAACAATACATTCTTACTATGCAACTATTCAAGCTCAAGACGGTCATCGACCAGTTCGAGACCTTTGCAGACTTTGCCAAAGCCTTTGCACTTGGGGAGCGTGACCTAGTCATCACCAATGACTTCCTCTACGAGCCCTTTATGAAAGCCTCCCAGCTACCCTGCCACTTCGTCATGCAGGAGCACTACGGCACAGGTGAGCCCTCGGAGGAGATGATGAATCAGATCCTCCACGACCTCCAGGGCACGGACTACGATCGTGTCATAGCCGTAGGCGGTGGCACGGTCATCGACATATCCAAGCTCTTCGTGCTGCGTGGCTTGACAGACGTGATGGACGCTTTTGACAAGAAGATACCACTCGTCAAGGAGAAGCAACTCATCATCATCCCCACGACTTGTGGTACGGGTAGCGAGGTGACCAATATCTCTATCGCTGAGATCAAGAGCCGCCAGACGAAGATGGGACTCGCTGACGATGCTATCGTAGCTGACAATGCGGTCATCATCCCTGAGCTGCTGAGGGGGCTGCCCTTCAAGTTTTACGCTTGCAGCGCCATTGATGCGCTGATACATGCTGTGGAGTCCTTCCTCTCGCCCAAGTGCAATCCCTACACCGCCATCTTTAGCGAAGCCGCTTGGCAGATCATCATCCCGGTCTTCCAGAAGATACGAGACAAGGGTCCCGACTACCGCTTCGACTGTATGGGCGAGATGATCATGGCGAGCAACTTCGCGGGCATCGCCTTTGGCAATGCGGGTGTTGGCGCCGTCCATGCGCTCTCTTATCCGCTCGGTGGCACCTATCACGTACCGCACGGAGAGGCAAACTATCAGTTCTTCACCGAGGTTTTTAAGGCTTACGAGCGCAAGGCTCCAGCGGGTCAGATGCAGCTCCTCAAGGAGAAGCTCGCCAAGCTGATGGGTTGTACGCCCGCCACGCTCTTTGACGAGATCGACGCACTGCTCTCAGCTTTGATCGCCAAGAATCCGCTCCACACATACGGTATGAAGGAGGCTGAGATCGAAGGCTTTGCCGATGCGGTCATCGCTACGCAGCAGCGCCTCCTTGCGAACAACTATACCCCCCTCACACGGGACGAGATCAGAGACATCTATAAGGCTCTCTACTAATAAAGCTATCATACATTCAATCTATAAACAACCATATCATGGATATCAAAGAAATGGTCTCTCTAGCACGAGAGGCACAGAAGGATTACCAAGCACGCTTCGATCAGGACGCTGTAGACCAGGTGGTCAAGGCTCTCTGTCGTGTCGTCTATGACAATGCTGAGATGCTCGCTCGTGAAGCTGTCGACGAGACCGAGATGGGCGTCTATGAGGACAAAGTAGCTAAGTGCCGCAACAAGTCAAAAGGCGTATGGAGCAACCTCCAGGGCAAGAAGAGTATGGGCGTACTGGACATCGACGAGAAGACCGGCCTCATCAAGATCGCTAAGCCCGTAGGTGTCGTCGCTGCGATCACTCCGACGACTAATCCGATCGTCACTCCGATGGCAAACATCGCCTTCGCTCTCAAGACACGCAACGCGATCATCGTCTCGCCACACCCACGCTCTAAGAACTGCTCCGCACATACCATCCAGCTCATACTGGAGCGTCTTAAGGAGTTCAACGTACCTGAGCACCTCATTCAGTGCGTCACCGAGCCCTCTATCCAAGCCACGCAAGACCTTATGGCGGCTGTCGACGTCGTAGTTGCTACGGGTGGTATGGGCATGGTACACTCTGCTTACTCTTCGGGCAAGCCCTCCTTTGGCGTAGGCGCTGGCAACGTGCAGGTCATCCTCGATGAGCATATCGACTACAAAGAAGCTGCCGAGACCATCATCCGTGGACGTATCTTTGACAACGGCATCATCTGCTCTGGCGAGCAGTGCTTCATCTACCCTGAGCAGCACCGGGAGGAGATCTTCCAGGCCTTCAAGGATCACGGAGCTTACTTCGTACCAGCTGAGGAGCACGACAAGCTGGTCAATACGCTCTTCGTCAACGGCACCATCAGCCGTGACGTCGTCGGCAAGAGCGTGCAGCACATTGCTCAGCTCGCTGGTATCTCCGTACCCGAGGGGACCCGTATGCTCATCGTTCCTGCTAAGGGCGTCGGCACGGCCGATCCTATCTGCAAGGAGAAGATGTGTCCCGTGATGACCTGCCTGCCTTACAAGCACTTTGACGAGGCTATTGAGATTGCCAATACCAACCTCAAGATGGAGGGTAGTGGCCACACGGCAGGTATCCACTCGAACAATCAGGGTAACATCATCAAGGCTGGCGACGAGATCACCATCTCGCGTCTGATCGTCAATGCGCCTTGCTCGATCACGGCTGGTGGATCGATCCAAAACGGTCTCTCCGTGACCACGACCCTAGGCTGCGGTAGCTGGGGCAATAACTCTATCTCGGAGAACCTTACCTACAAGCACCTACTCAACATCTCTCGCATCGCTCGCATGTCGCCACATGTCCACGTGCCGACCGACGAGGAGATCTGGGCGATGAACTAAGTCCGCTAGCGCAGACGCTCTGCGCTTGTGTCACGCTCTGCGCTCACTACGACTGAGAGCGCACCTAATACAACGCTCCCGATGAGGCCTTGCCCCGTCGGGAGCTTTTTTTTGTGTTGTCTCGCATAGCGCAAATCTCAGGCTACACTTCCCCGCCTCCCATACCTCTAAATAAAAAGCTAGCCACCCGCTCTGACGAACGGGTGGCTTGCTTTGTTGTCGCTGATCAGCGCCTCTAGAAGTGGAAGGAGAGGTCAGCACCGAAGGTGCGTGGCTGCGCCTGCTGGAGGAACGAATTGCCAAACGACTGGAAGTAGAAGGTCGCATAGCGCGTGTCCGTCAGGTTACGTCCCCAGATGGCTACGGTGACGTAGGGAAGACGTACGCCGAGGCGTGCGCCGAGCGTCATGTAGGGATCTTGGCGATGCTGATTCTCTGAGTCCCAGTAGATAGGGCCATTGCCACGCAGCTCTACTGAGGCGAGTACGCCCTTGAGCCAGGAAGTCTGGATAGGCTCATTCAGCTGAATCATCGTTGCGTAGGTGTGTGCTGGGACGTAGGGGATATAGTTACCCTCATAGTTTACCTCTATCGGTGCACCGCCCTTAGGATTAGCACGGCTCGTGAGGTAGTCTTGGAAGGTCGCATGCGTATAGCCATACTGAGCAGAGATCGTGAGCGAACGCCAGATACGTGCCTTGACACTCGCCTCAGCACCGAGCGAGAGTGCCTTGCCCGCATTGACCGTCGTACGTCCCGTACCCGTAGTCACGAAGCGTGCCACCTGTAGGTCTCGTATCCATGAGCCAAAGAGCGTAGCCGACACGAAGAGGCGATCTTGTAGCGTTAGGAGCCGTCCGCCTAGCTCTAGGTTATAGGCATGCTCAGGCTTGAAGGCAGCTAGGTTAGCATCGCCCGTCTGTACCTGTGGCTGCTGCTTGCCCTGCGACATAACGAACGCCATCATCTCCCGCTGTGCCTGCTGCATCAGCACCTCGGTCATCATCTGCTCATTATATCCGCCCGTCTTGTAGCTCTTAGAGGCTGCCACAAAGAGGTAGCTACCAGCCGTGGGTCGATAGCTCAGAGAGAGCTTAGGTAGGACTTGGAAGAAGTCTTGATAGTCACCCTCACCCACCAAGCGACTGGTCACGTCAAAGTGTCTCTTTGCCTCAGGCTTAGCTTTTGGAGCTACCTCCAGCCCTAAGCTAAAGTCGCTGTCGAAGTCCATCGCCTGACGCTCCGCATCGATACGTAGACCTAAGTTAAGGTCGAAGCCTGTCCAGCCAAACGGCTCATGCAGATTACTCTCGTGATAAAGAGCTACGCCATAGCTGCTCTTGTCAAAGAGGTTGTGATTGACTCGCTCCTTAGAGGCATCGACCGTCATCTGTACAGGCACCTTGTCGTTTTTGTTTGCCCTATCTAGTCCAGGCTGTATCATAGCCATCAGTCCCTCGGGGCGTATCGCTACGGGTACCTCTAGATGATTCATCTGGTAGATACCATTGAGACCCAGTGTCCAGTTGTAGGTCATCTGCTCCTTATTGCGCAGGATGAGGTCAGCCGTGACAGCATCTTGATGCTGCTTTTGGTTGATCGTAAAGATATCTCGAGGCGTGTAGTCTTGATCCATCAGCATATTGTCTCGCAGTGCCTGGTAGCTGGTGGTGAAGTCTAGCCGTACCTCGTCCCAGCTCTTGTCATAAGCTAAGCGCGCCTCGCCGACGGTACGATCGTAGGAGCCAGGGGCGTTGTAGTTGATCGGCATCGTCTCGCCACTCTTAGGATGGATCATCGCATAGGGGAAAGCACCCTGCCGTACACCATCCCATACACCAGCTAGGCGCAACCTCTGCGAAGCATCAGGACGCCACTCGAAGTGCATGTTGGCACCATACGCCTCCTCAGCATCAGCTGGCGTGCCATCGAAAGCATTCGTATAGAAGCCGTTATTTCTATTGTAATACCCCCCAAGGGCGAGACCCACCTTGGAGTTAAAAGCGTGAGCCAGTCGCGCAGCTCCCTCGACAATCCCATGATTACCAGCTCTAGCACGTACATCCAGTGCGGGGTCGTCAATAGGCGAGCGAGAGGTCAGGAGGATCGTTCCCGCCATAGCGTTGCGCCCGTAGATGTTGCTCAGTGCTCCGCTCATCACCTCTATGGACTCGATGCCGAGGAGGTAACGATTGATCGAACTATTGAGCACGGGTACGCCATCGATAAAGAAAGCGGTGGACTGCCCGCCACTACGCGTACCGATACCACGCATATAGATCGGCGAGGTGAGACGCGAGCCGTAGTCGGGCATGTAGAGATTAGGGACTACCGCCGTCAAGTCTGACAGATGCTTTATGTCATACTCACGAAGCATCGTCGGGGTCACGAGACTCATCGCTCCAGGAGTACTCATCAAGAGACCCGCTTGGCGCAGTAGAGGACGATGGGTTAGGACCCTCACCTCGTCTAGTTCGTAGGTCATCGTCGAGTCTGCGACAGTAGGCATTTCGTCGATAGCCCCCTGTAGTGGCAAGAAGAGTAGACTTGCCAAGGAAATAAAAAGTAGTTGTCGTAGGTTCATCATATACTTACATTTTGCGTTATCGCGTGCAAATGTAAGCAACCGTCATCGAATAAAGGGTTAATTAGTGCGAAGTTGTACCATAGATCGCAACTAAGTCAAAATTGTCCGCCGCTTAGTTGAGAAACGTATCTTTTGGCCCAAGATTTCGACACATTTGCGAGAGATTTCCCCCTTGAACCCCTCTGATTAAAAAGAGATCAGGTCGCAGAGTAGTAGACTCCACGACCTGATCTCAATTATATAGGGGCTTCTAGATATTGTACCCTCCAGAAAAAGCTGCCAGTGATGTGCTAAAAAAGATAGCCCAAACAGTGTAAGCTATGCCCACAGCAAAGCCAACACAGGCGGAGACGATGATCCATATACGAGCCTGACGGCTAGCATATTCAGCGCCCTGGTAGTCACCTGCGATATATCGAGAGGAGACTTGCGAAGAGTAAACGATCGCCACGATACCGCCGATGAGGCAGCAGAGGATCGTCACAGCGATGCTCCATGCGAGATAAGTCGGTGGCATAGGAGGCTGCTCGGCTGGCGTGTTGTACTGCGGGGGACGACTGTACTGCGGCTCTCTGTGATACTGCGGCGCTGCTGGGGCTCCATAGCTAGGCGCATTGTAGCTAGGCGGTGTCTGTGCGCTCCTTGTAAAGAGCGAGTTCAGCTCGCTCACCTCACGGGCAGGAGCCCAGTCGGTCATACCCTCCGTCCAGACAACCGTGTCGGGCGTGATCTCCATCGCGGCCAGCTCCTCTAGGGTGTAGGGACCAGCTTGCTGGTCATTGCGAATGATATAGTATTGCTTCATCGAAGATTGATTTGTTTGTTGCACTACAAAGGTAGCACTTTCGGAGTTGCTAGCAAACAGATGAAAGAGGTGACTGCGTCACCATGCGTCCCGCCCCATTGATTCATCTGTTAATGATCCATCCAAGTAGACCTCCAATGAGAAATGCCAGGAGCATCACTAGAAAGATGTAGGCTGGAACTCTAACCCACAGGCGAGCTTGACGACTAGCATAGGCGGCACCCTCATAGTTACCAGCGTAGTAGCGAGAGGAGACCTGTATAGAGTAGACAATCGCAATGATACCTATGATGCGAGAAAGAAAGATGGTCACGAGGATACTCCAGACGAGATAGGTCGGTGGCATAGGAGGACGGACTGATGGTCGAGCCTCCGGACCCGTAGTGTCGTAGCGAGGAGCTTCAGTCGCCTGACGATATGGCACTTGATAAGGAGGAGGCGTCTGTGCAGTGGTGGAAGCAAAGAGCGAGTTAAGCTCGTTCACCTGATAAGCGGGTATCCAGTCAGCTATATCCTCAGCCCAGACTATCGTGTCGGGTGTGATCCCCATCGCAGCAAGCTCCTCTATCGTATAGGGTCCAGCTGGCTGATTATTGCGAATGATGTAGTATTGCTTCATGAGATTAGTCTACTATACAACCAAAGGTACTGAATGTTTGTAAACGAAGAGTCTACTCAAGCACCGCAACGCTTACGAGTAACGAAGCTGCGATTGTCAGAAGGAGCTGAACTCTATGAGGAGACTTGGGAGTTCCCACCTGGAGAGCAGCATTTCTTCGATACGACAAGGGAACGTTGGCCCTAGAAGCGATGTCTCGGATCGGCTCTTTGATACAGCTCCGTTTAATCTTTCGACAGTTTAGCTCCTCTAAGACGGAGACACACACATACGACACACCATGCGACAGATACCTTTACGGAGTCTCTGCCTACTCCTGATACTGCACGTCTTATACTTTACATTACCCGCCCAAGTGGTCACGACCGTACGAGGTGCCGTACGGGACGGCGCCGAGGCTCCTCTGGTGGGTGCCAACGTGGCATTCTATCGGCTCACACCCTCAGGCGATAAGCAGCTCGTGGCGGGCGGTACGAGCGATAGCAAGGGGCGCTTTGCGATAGCTCAAGTGCCTCAGGAGCAGCTCTCCCTAGAGGTCTCCTACATAGGCTATCAGAACTACCAGGATAACCTGAAGATCACGGCTGGGCTAAACTTAGGAGTCATACAGCTCAAGGAGGATGAGCATCTGCTCGAGGTGGTGGTCGTAGAGGGTAAAGCAACCGACATGACGGTACGAGGCGATACGATCGCCTTCAACGCTGATGCCTACAAGGTGCCACAGGGCGCTATGCTTGAGGAGTTGGTCAAGCGTCTCCCAGGAGCGGAGATTGATGAGAATGGTCAGATCACCATCGGTGGACAGCAGGTGGCGAAGATTATGCTCGACGGCAAGGAGTTCTTTAGCGGGGATACGAAGGTCGCTATGCGTAATCTGCCAGCCTCCGTGGTCAATCAGCTGGAGGTGCTAAACCAGCAGAGCGACGAGGCGCGCGTCACGGGCTTTGACGACGATGAGGAGCAGACCGTACTCAACATACGCACGAAGCCTGATATGCGTCAAGGTACTCTCGGACACGCTCTGGCGGGTTATGGCTTGGACCACCGCTATGAGCTTAGCGGGATGCTCAACTACTTCTCCAAGCAGCACCAGACGACGCTCATCGCTGGCAGTAATAATACAAACGGGCAGGGACTCTCTGACCTGGACCTAGGCGGTGGCTCTGGTGGATGGGGGCGTGGCGGCGGTAGACGTGGTGGTGGCTTCGGAAATCAAGGTATAACCACCTCTGCTCAGATCGCTGCTAATGAGACTTACACACCTAATGATCGGCTGGAGATCAATGCGAATGCACGCTATGGATATACCCAAAACGATCTCTCGACACGCACCGAGACGGAGAACCTCTTGCCTGACAGCCCCAGTACATTTACCAATGAGACATCCGAGGCTCTCAGACGTGGACACAATCTAGGGGGCGATGCTTTTATCAAGTGGCAAGCGACGGACCGCACGGAGCTGATCTACCGCCCTGCGGTACATTACAGTTGGGGCATAGATCAGGAGGAGCGTAACTACCGCACTACGGATAGCGAGGATAACGAGCTGCACCGAGGGAGCCAGGAGAACCTTCGGGAGCATAGTGGGCTACGCCTCTTCAATATGCTCCTCCTAGGACACAAGCTCAATGACGAGGGACGTACTCTCAGCCTACAGCTCAACGGAGGCTTCCTCGGCGACAACGCCAACACCGAGAGCCACTCGACGCTTCACTCCGTCGAGGGGGATCAGTCACAGCAGACGCTCCTGGAGGATCGCGATCAGACCTTCAACTACCGCATACGCACGGGCTACGTGGAGCCACTCACAGAGCTGCTCTCACTACAAGCGCAACTAGAGTGGAGCGACCGCATACGGAGCAGTGAGCGTGACTACAAGCTGCCTGACGCTACGGGTGCCTGGACACAGCTAGATGCCACGATGGATACGAAGATGAAGACCCGCCTCAGCTCGCTAAGTGGAGGTGTAGACCTCAAGGTGGCCAACAAACTGATCGACCTGACCGTAGGTCTACGTATCCGCCCTACCTGGATGACTACGGAGCAGTCGCAACTAGCTAGCCAAGAGCCTCTCGTGCGCCGAGAGACGATATGGGCGCCTTCGCTCAACTTTCGCTACACACCTAGCAAGCAGACGATGCTTCGCCTAGGCTATTGGGGACGCTCAGAGATGCCTTCTGCAGGACAGATGTATAGTCTCCCCGATGCGACCAATCTGCGGGAGTCGATCGTAGGTAATCCAGATCTACATCCCAGCTACCAGCATCAGCTGTTTGGTATGTTTCGCACCTTCATCCCCAGTACGAGCCAAGCGATCAATCTACGCTTCTTCGGTGCTTATACCCACCACGCTGTGATCAGCGATCAGACGGTCGATGCCAAGACGCAGCGCCGACAGATCACCTACATCAATGCCGATGGGGGAGAGTATATGGTGCATGCTAACGGCTCCTTTACCACGCCCTTCTTTACTAAGTCGCTGTCGCTGGCGGTCTCGCTCGGCTCGGCGTATAACTACCGCTTAGGACGCATCAATGGTGTGACCAATGGGGCGCACTCATGGTCGCTCTCTCCGAACCTCTCCTTAGCTTATTCAAACAGCTGGCTCTACCTGCGCGCTAAGGGAGGACTCAGATACCACTACGGCAGCCAAAGTCTGCAGATCGCCACCTCGCCGCACACTTACGACTGGAGTGCTGGAGGCGATGCGTCGGTGACGCTCCCACTAGGCTTCAAGGTGGAGAGCGAGGCGATCTACACACAAGGGATCGGATACCAAGAGCCTTACAACGTCGCCTCCGTACTGTGGAGTGCCGGGCTCTCTTACTCCTTCCTGAAGGATCAGGCAGCCACCCTGCGCATCAAGGTGTATGACCTACTCAACGAGCAGCAGAGCATCTGGCGTCAGGTCACCGCTACGGAGATTAGCGATACCTGGTCCAACAGTCTCGGCCGCTACGCCATGCTGCACTTCATCTACCGCTTCCGACTCTAGACGAACCCGCAGGCTGACAGATAGCTATTGAAAAATAGTCCTATCTTTGTGCGTGAGGGTGTCTTTCGGCTCTCAACTACTACTAATCTAATAACCCTATAACGAATCTATGAAAAGAACTCTCTTTGTAGCGCTTCTGCTGACATGCAGTGTAGCTCTTTTTGCTTCTTGTGGTCAAACGAAGGACTGGCACCTCAGTGAGCAATGTATGAAGACCCTGAACGACCGCTATGCCAACGCTCGCATCCTAGATGTGGACTACGACAACGGCATGGTCGAGGTGGAGATACGGCACGATAAAAAGGAAAAGGAGGTACTCTTCACAAAGTCTTGTGAGTGGATCTCCACAAGCTGGGAGGTTGCCCAGCGAAACGTACCCGAGGTGGTCATGCAGGCACTTCGGCAGAAGTATCCCAATGGACGCATTGACGACATCGACTTTATCGAGATGCCTCAGGGCTCTTACTACCGCTTTGAGATAGAGCTGAGTGGTGACCGTGACGAGTACGTCTACATCACTCCTCAGGGTGTGATCACCGAGGTCAGCGTCTATCACAAGTGATCCGCTAGCCACTAAACAGCAATAACTGACAAGGCGGGCTAGACCATAGCGTCTAGTCCGCCTTGCTGTATATCTGCTCAATGCTTGTCTCTGCGGAAGTAATGTTTTGTAATTACCATAGGAATAAGTCGTCTGTCCAGGGCTGACGCATTATAATCGCTCTGCTAGGAGCTACACATGAGCGACAAGCGAGGAATAGATGAGGGTACTATATATAATGTGTCCGCCCTAATCTCTAATCCCTATTTACATATCTTTACGGGGAAGTTCGTCCGATTTCCTCCGTTCTCGAATATCCACGTGGAAAATCTCAAATCTCCACGTGGATATTTTTCTTTTTCCACGTGGGCGTCATTCATTTCCTCCGAAGTTTCATTTCATTCCTCCGAAGTTTCATTTCATTCCTCCGAAGAATTTTTTCTTTTCCACGTGGAGATTTTGAAATATCCACGTGGAAATCACTTTTCCCCGACACGGCACCGTTTCGATATGCAGTCAGTTCCAAATTATTGTAGCAAGCCGGTGTCAAATTTGCCCAACCAGTGCTGATGCATCCTAATCGCTCTGTCAGGAACTACACATTAGCGACAAACGAGGAGTAGAGAGGTCGATGAACTCATTATATAAATGCGTCAGCCCTGTCAAAGAGTCTAGTGGGTCGTTGTGGCTTCGCTGGAGTTTTGTATCTTTGGGGATATGAAGGAGACCAGACGGCTCTTCGAGAGCCTCTCCAGCTATTCCGCACTGTGGGATAGTTTTCGTTGATAATTAGACAAACAGAGATCGTATGAGACAGAGACAGATATTGGGACTTTTGCTCTTCGTGCTCCTCTTGGGAGCGGGAAGTAGCTGGGCACAGACGGCAGACCAGCAGCAGGTCTACGAGGCGTATGTAAAGCGTGACATCAACAGTTGGAAGCGGGTCGTAGACCGTATGCACGCTGAGCCTAACAAGAGCTATGCACGTATTGCCGAGCTGGTCGAGTATGAGTACGGCTACATCGCTGAGTGCATGCTACGCGACAGAAACAATGAGGCGGAGCAGTACCTCAAGCGCTATAAGGCTCACGTGGACTACCTCCTAGAGTGTGACTACAAGACCGCCGAGATGACCGCCTACCTCTCGGCTTACTACACTTACCGCATCGGCATATCATGGCTACGAGCTCCGCTTGTGGGCAATAAGAGCATTAGTCTGATGAATCGCTCGATCAAGATGAACCAGCAAAACGCTATCGGCCTGATCCAGCGAGGCAATGCACAGTACTTTGCGCCAGCTTTCTTCAAGGGAGATGCTAAGCGAGGAGCTATCGACTACTTTCTTCGTGCTGAGCGTGCGATGGTTTCGCAGGGCAAGAGCAAGGGATCGTGGCTTTACTTGAGTCTCCTGATCCAAATTGCCGAGTGCTACGTAGGTGTCGGGGAGCAGACGCAGGCTGAGACGTGGTATCGCAAGGCTATCGCACTAGAGCCTCGACTCACCTGGGCACTCGATAGTAAGTACCTAGAGAACAAGCAGAAGCGCGGACAGCATTAGAGTGGAGCAGGTGCCATGTCCTTCCAACTAACCTCAAAGTATAAGCCGACGGGTGACCAGCCGGAGGCTATTGCTCAGCTCTCGCAGGGAGTGCGTGATGGGTTGCCTCATCAGACGCTCCTCGGTGTGACGGGCTCGGGCAAGACCTTTACGATCGCCAATGTGATCCAGCAGGTGGAGCGACCGACATTGGTCATTAGCCACAACAAGACGTTGGCCGCTCAGCTGTACAGCGAGTTCAAGGCGTTCTTCCCCAACAATGCGGTAGAGTACTTCGTCTCCTACTACGACTACTACCAGCCCGAGGCTTATCTGATCAATACGGATACCTATATAGAGAAGGACATGGCGATCAATGCGGAGCTGGACAAGCTGCGACTACGTGCTACCGCCTCGCTCCTCTCGGGTCGTCGCGATGTGATTGTGGTCGCCTCGGTCTCCTGCATCTACGGTATGGCCAATCCGAATGATTTTGAGAATAAGATCATCAAGCTGGAGGTGGGCATGCAGATCGAGCGGGATGCACTGATGCGACGCCTCGCGGAGTCTTACTATGTCAATAACAAGGCGGACTTCGTGAGTGGCTCCTTTCGAGTGAAGGGAGATACGATCGACATCTTTCCCGCCATCGAGTCCTTCGAGGGGGTTGCTTACCGCATCGAGCTGTGGGATGACGAGATCGATCGGATCACCATCATCGACCCGGTCTCGGCTGAGAGCCAGGGGACACTGGATAGTCTACGCATCTACCCCGCCAACCTCTTTGTGACAACGGAGGAGCAGACGCAGCGTGCTATCGTGGAGATCAAGAAGGATCTGGCCGACCGCACAGCAGAGCTGGAGCGCGAGGGGCATCTCTTTGAGGCGAAGCGACTCTACGAGCGGGTCTCCTACGATCTAGAGATGATCAAAGCAGTGGGCTACTGCTCGGGCATTGAGAATTACTCGCGCTACTTCGATGGTCGCAAGCCGGGCGAGCGACCCTTCTGCTTGATGGACTACTTCCCCGACGACTACCTCTTAGTCATCGACGAGAGCCACGTATCGATACCGCAGATACGCGCCATGTATGGCGGAGACAAGGCGCGCAAGACCACCTTGGTGGAGTATGGCTTTCGCCTGCCAGCGGCTTTGGACAATAGGCCCCTGGAGTTTGAGGAGTTTGTCAATCTGACCAACCAAGTGATCTACGTCAGCGCCACGCCTGCTGACTACGAGCTCAACATGAGCGAGGGCGTGGTGGTCGAGCAGGTGATACGTCCTACGGGACTACTAGACCCGCCCATCGAGATCCGCCCCACGGAGCATCAGGTGGACGACCTAATGGAGGAGATCGTCATACGCACGGAGCGCAACGAGCGGACGCTCGTCACGACCCTGACGAAGCGCATGGCGGAGGAGCTGAGCGACTACCTCATACGAGCGGGCATCAAGTGCGCCTACATACACAGCGACGTGGACACGCTAGAGCGCATCCAGATTATGGACAGCCTGCGGGAGGGGGCTTACGATGTCTTGGTCGGTGTCAACCTGCTTCGTGAGGGGTTGGACTTTCCCGAGGTGTCGCTCGTGGCGATCCTCGATGCGGACAAGGAGGGCTTCCTGCGCTCGCATCGATCGCTCACGCAGACGGCTGGACGTGCTGCCCGCAACGTGCATGGGCTGGTTATCTTCTATGCAGATAGTATCACCGACAGCATGCAGGCGACCATCGACGAGACCAACCGCCGCCGTGCTAAGCAGATAGCCTACAACGAGGCGCATAACATCACCCCTACGCAGGTGGTGAGCAAGCGAACGAATGCGCTCTCGCAGGAGGGCTACGTAACAACAAAATCCTCGGCACAAGCCGAAGCTTATGTCGAGGAAGAGATAGCTGTCGCCTCACCTGTCGCTGAGTACCTCACGCAGGACAAGCTCCCAGACCTGATCGAGCAGGTACGCAAGCAGATGTATGCTGCTGCCAAGGAGCTCAACTTCGTCGAGGCTGCACGCCTACGCGACGAAATGTACGCACTGCAGAGTCGCCTAGAAGATCAAAAGAAGTAGCCCGCTACGCGTAATCATCACGCCTAGCAGCGAGCGTGACACTGGCGGCATCGATGACACCGGCGATAGGCGGGATCGCCTTTTGGATCGTTATCTCGCAGCTGTCGACCAACTTGTAGTTGTCTAGGATCTCCGTAAGTATCTGCCCAGCGACATACTCGAGGAGGTTGTTCCGCGAGTGGCCTATCTTGTCCGCTATCACATCGTAGAGATCAGCGTAGCTCACCGCATCAGCGACATCATCGCTCGCGATCGCCTTGGTCGCATCGTAAGTAGCGGTGAGGTTGACGATGTATCTATTGCCCAGCACTTGCTCCTCAGGGAGAGCTCCTATATAGGAGTAGAAGTGCGCATTAACGATTCGAATGGTTGCTTTCATAAGAAGGGAGGATTGACTTTTAGTTGGAGCCTTTTGGCTATTCGTGATCTGTATTTATCATAGCCATCGGCTCCACATGCACTATTACGTGGGTGCGCTCGCCGTAGTGCTCCTTGAGCTTGTTCTCTATGTGCGTAGCTCGCTCGTGAGCGAGGATGACAGGCGTCTCGTCAGGCAGGTAGATGTCCACCTCGATAGCGACGGCAGAGCCTAAGCTACGAGTATTGAGATTGTGCGGATGGTGCCCCGGGTACTCAGCCTCGATGATCTCTAGGATCGTCTGCTGCTCCTCCTCAGAGAGGCTATGCTCGGTGAGCTCACGCCAAGGGGTCGAGATAAGCTGCACACCGGCCCAGACGATAAAAAGGCTGACACCTGCACAGGCTACTTGGTCTAGGATCGCCCACTGATTGCCCAGCAGGGCCGCCCCCAAGACGCCCACGAGGACAGCGATAGAGGAGTAAGCATCCGTACGATGGTGCCACGCATTCGCCAGCACCGTGTTACTATGCACCCGCTCAGCGACTCCCTTAGTGTAGCGAAAGAGCCACTCCTTCGATAGGATAGAGATAAAAGCTATGATCGCCGCCCAGAGCGAAGGCCGCTGCGGGATAACCCCAGAGGCAAAGAAGAGATAGATAGTCTCTCCACTCTTGAGCAACATAGAGATGCCGATGCCCATCAGCACAGTGGCTATGATCAGCGTAGCTATCGACTCATACTTGCCATATCCGTAGCGATACTTGGTATCTCTAGGCTTGCCCGCGATGCCCACAAAGAGCGTCACGATGATGTCGGTACAGAAGTCCGAGAGCGAGTGTACAGCATCAGCAATCAAAGCAGCACTATGCCCCACGAAGCCCACGATGAGCTTGAGGAGTGTGAGCGCTACGTTGATCAAAGCACCCACCAGTGTGACCCGATAGATACTACGAGTACGCAGGTCGGTATGCTTCTCTTTATTCATAAGATCATGGTGTGAACTGGCTTAATCCTCGATGAGGATCTTGCCACCATACTTCTCGTGGAGGATAGCTAGTCCACCCTCAGCCGTCTCTTTGTAGAGGCTCGGCAGATCCTTGCCCGTCTGGTGCATGGCTGCGACCACCTGGTCAAAGCTGACCCGGTGACGACCATCGGTGAAGTTGGCATAGGTATTGGCATCCAGCGCACGACTGGCCGCAAAGGCATTGCGCTCGATACAGGGGATCTGTACCAGTCCGCAGACTGGATCGCAGGTAAGCCCGAGGTGATGCTCCAAGCCCATCTCGGCCGCATACTCGATCTGGTGCAGCGTACCGCCGAAGAGCTGACTAGCAGCCGCAGCAGCCATAGCGCAAGCGACACCTACCTCGCCCTGACAACCCACCTCAGCGCCACTGATAGAGGCGTTCGTACGTACCACATTGGCAAAGAGTCCCGCCGTAGCTAAGGCACGTAGGATACGCTCGTCACGGAAGCTGCGCGTCTCCTGAAGGTAGAGGAGTACCGCTGGCATCACACCACAAGAACCGCAGGTAGGCGCCGTGACGACACGTCCGCCGGCAGCGTTTTGCTCACTGACGGCTAGTGCGTAGGAGTAGACCATACCACGAGACCTGACACTGTCTTTGTAGCTCAGAGACTTGACCAGCGTGTCGGCCGCTTTGCGACGCAGGCGCAGACCACCTGGGAGGACACCCTCAGCAGCCAAGCCTTCATGCACACTCTGCTTCATCACTTCCCAGACCTTGGCGAGGTAGTCCCAGATGTCGGGACCCTCGCAGCGCTCGACGTACTCCCAGTAAGAGAGTCCGCGCTGGTCTAGGTAGTCCATAATGTCGGCCATCGTCGAGAGCTCGTAGACAGGCGTGGTGACCTGCTCATTGAAGGTCTCGTTGGCGAGCGTACCGCCGCCGATGCTGTAGACTTTGAATTCTTTTATCTCCTCTCCCTCCTTATCAAAGGCGGCAAACTTCATCCCATTGGGGTGGAATGTGAGCTCCACACGAGGTTCCCATAGGATGGTCGTTGGGTGGACGGGATTGAGTACCGAGAGTATCGCTTGGTCGGTCATGTGCCCCTTGCCGGTGGCTGCGAGGCTCCCATAGAGAGTCACCTCGATACGATCCACAGGCAGCTCCTTGATCTGCGTTAGAAACATCTCAGAGGCTCGCATAGGAGCTATAGTGTGACTACTGCTCGGTCCGTGACCGATCTTGTAGATTTGCTTGATAGAGTCCATCATAGTTGTTAGGCGTGTAGTCTAATTGACGAGTCAAAGGTACGAAAAAGAGATTAGAGGTTAGAAATTAGAGGTGAGAGGTGAGAGGTGAGAGATTGAGGGAGCAGGTTTCAGAAAGTTCCTCCGTTATTTTTCGGTTTCGGACTATCTAGCTGAGAAGCAATAGATGAGCATAATACGATATGTCGTTTTCGTCTAGAGCTTGTTGACAAAGGGCTTATGGAGAAACTCTTTAAGCTCTTCAATAAGCAACTTCAGAAACACGGGATTATGACGATCAAAGAGGGTGCTATAGAGGATGCCAGCATCGTTGACAGGCCGAATAAACCCACCGGAGGGCGTCAAATAGTCATCGCCGAGGATCGAGAAGATAATCGCGCCGATGAGGAGATATATCAACAAACGGAACTCAAACTAGAAGATGGTATCATGCACAAAGCTACACGAGGTAAGCCCCTTACAGAGAGTCAAAAGTCCTTGAACAGCTTAATCAGTGGCACTAGATGGGTTACTGAGCGAACCTTTGGCAGTATCATTCGCTGGTTTCATGGCGGACGATGTCGTTACCGAGATCTTCGCAAGACCCATTATCAAAATCTTATCGAATCGTTGGCGTACAATCTCAAACGTGCGCCCCAGTTGATTATGTAACAAAGCTAAAAGAAGCCCCTCTAAGAGGTCTCTTGACTTTTTAGAGGGGATAAGATGAAGCTTAAGGGAGGGCTAACTACACCAACAAGGTGTCTATTCTTAGGCTTAAAAACTCAATCTGATCGCCCTAAGCCAGCTCGAGAACTTTTTCAACAGTCTCATTATCCCTTACACCCAAATCGCAGGGAAGATTCTCTATCGCCTCTCAGACATCGACAGACTACTCCAAAAAAAACTACAACGTAGTAATCAAGTAGATTGAGAACAGAGAGACTTCTCTTTTGAGAGGATTGTTATAGTGATATTTTGCAGACAGTTTTTCCTATATGTACAACATAAACTCCATTGGGTAGGGAGATTGTTGTATGATTGGTTATCTGCCCTTTCCAAACAAGAGTTCCGCTGATGTCATATACATTGACAGATGCAGGCTCATAGTTCACGTTGCCGTTTGCCTCGATATGTAGCGTGCCATCCTTTCCGTACACTTGGTATGCATCGGTCGACATGGTTGGCGTACTGATGGAAGTCGGCCATTGCCAAGCCTCCAACTCTACAATATTCTTGAACTCCGAAAACACCATGGATGTGCGGTAGGCATCGGCAGAACCCTTTGGAACATAAAGAATAGCAGTTTCCATCGGACAAGATTGGAATGGCAGATATGGGCCATCGCCATTTGTCCATTCTGTAGTCACTGGTGGAATTATAGGCCGTGCGTAAACCTTTTGCAATTTACTATTATTCCAAAATGCGTTCCTGCCTATAAAAGTCACACCTGCCGGTATATCAATGGAATCCAGGGGTGCGCTGTCAAAGGCGTGTTTCTCGATACGCGTGACAGTGGAAGGAATGTTTATTTTACGGAGCCTGAGATTCCAGAAGAAAGCATGGTCTCCAATTCGTGTGATTTTATCTGGAATATTGACCTCCTCCAAAGCACTGCACCAAGAAAAAGCAAAGTCTCCAATCTCTGTCAATTTATCCGTTAGAATTGTTGCTTTGCGCAACCCTGCCATGCCATGAAATGCATCTCTTAACACTCTCACGTTTTTGGGGACCACCACTTCTTCAATTGTACTAATCCCATAATATGGCGAGCCATCCAATATTTCAACCGTTTCGGGTAAGATAGCCACAGAAGGCGAGACTTCAAGGCAATTATAAAAAACACAATCATACATTTCCCGAAGTTTGGAAGGGATATTCACTTCTTTGAGTTTTCTGCATTCTGCAAATAGCAAATCATTCATTACTTCAAGATTGTCTGGAAGTTTCACCTTCTCTATTTCGACACTAAAGAAAAGAAAATTTCGACCAATCTCCTCCACACTTTCAGGCACAATTAACTCTTTAAGAAGCACATTAAGATAAAAGGCCTCGTTGCCTATTTTTTTGAGCGTTTTGGGTAGCTTACAGTCTCTTAGATAGCTTCCTGCAAAAGCCCTATCAGGCAACGCATCATTCACCATACGAGCATCCTCCATATCCAGATGTCGCAGGCATGTTTTGAGGGTATCTTCCTTCTCCATCGCTATTTTCAGATAACTCTCATCTTTCATGTCTGTGGGCTTTGGAGCAATGGGCCAACACAGGTAATGAAGGAATGCGATGTCTCTGTCGTTAAGTGTTCCTGTCACCCGAATGCGGGTGAGTTCTTCGGCTCCCGGTCCTATCACCTCTTGCAACGTTCCTGGCGTTTCCACATGATATTCCTGCGCTTGGGCTGTTAGTGTGAATATCAGCAACAATAATACTAGGTAAAGCTTTGATTTCATCATTCATCGAGCTTATGATTAATATAAAGGAAGAGAGGAGGTGTCATCAAACACTCCTCTGCTTCGAAAGAATTTATTCCTTGATGAACTTTACGGACTCTCTCGCAAGGATGCCAGATATGTTCCTCGACTCGTCTGTGCTGAATGAGAGGACTGTCTCGTCCTGTGACAAAACCTTCATAATATCTGTCTCAAGGTTCTGTGCCTGCATCTTCAAAACACAGACAAAGACGAAAGCTAAGGTTAAAAACACGTATCTCTTTTTCATAATGACATTAATTGAAAGGTGAAACAGTCAAGGTAGCCATAATGATATATCCTCCTTTCTTGAATCATAGTTTTGAGATGAAACGTTCATAATCCATATGTACTACGAGTTTATTTGCTTCAATAATTCCCATCTAGATACGTGAAGTTTCTTCGGCTTCTGCAATCGACCAAATGTTCGTTTCTATCTTTACATTACGCAAATGGCAGAATGATTACCAAATAACATCAACACAGTGCAAATGTACACATTTGAAAGCATTCCTGCAATACCTATAAATAAGTGTTTCACGTTGCTATATGTCACACCTCCCCAGTGGCTGTCTTACCCTGAAAAAAGTTGACTCGTAACTAACATAATTATGAGTACAATGAACCAGACAAAAGACACGAAGTCGAAGCCCTTACAGGGATCAAAAAGTCGCCCGACCAAGGGACATGCCACAACGGCCGAACGGCTTGAAGCACTAAAGCGCTATTATGTAAATGGCTACTCGGTCAAGCTTCTAGCGAGCCAGTATCAGGTAACATCATGTACGATTCGCAATTGGATTCGTATCTTTGAGCAAGAAAACCCTGTAGTGGCTAAAGCTATGAACAAAAAGAGAATACCCCCACAAGGCACCTCGTCTGAG
>OKSA01001276.1_pt1 | contig 23473 bp, 21 predicted proteins | sample 1601181 | NCBI WGS metagenome assembly OKSA01 (sample SAMEA3541538, study PRJEB24748) | human gut metagenome | biome: human gut; feature: human-associated habitat; material: faeces | place: China | collected 2012
ACTTTTTTCATTGCTTCATCAAATTTTTCTACCTCTATTTCAAAGCTTAATTTTACTTCGTTTGTATTTTCTGTTTTTTCTACTTTTACACTCATTTTGTTTAAACATTCCTTTCTATTCTCTGATAATTAACGTTTCAATTATATCACACTTTTTATTTTTTGCAATACTTAAATCTCGAATAAGTCGAATTTCAAGTAATCTGCGCTAATCAATTTGAAATATATTCCATTTTTTATGCCTTCTATTGCATCTTTATGAGAATTTCCATGTAAGTGTGCATAATAGCACCTCTTTATTTCATACTGTTTCATAGTTTTTACAAATTCCGAATTTGCATTGTTTATGGTTATTGGTGGATAATGCATAAATACTACTATTTCTTTTTCTTTTCCAAACTTTTGAATTCCATCTTCAATTGATAATTTTAATCTATTATTTTCTCTATTTATCATTTTCTCGCTATTTTCTGTTTCTAACAAATTCCATCCTCGTGTTCCAACTATTATCTTATCTTCAATGAAATAGCTATTATTATGCAAAAAATCGATTGTATTAAATTTATTTTCTTTTATTTTTAATTTTTTATAAGAGATCCTTTATTTTTTATCCGGTTCTTCTCTGAGTTCTTTCATCTTTCTGAAATACGAACTCATCTCATCTGCCATTCCCGAAAGCCTGTTCAGCAGTCCGGAAAACTCCGTCAGCATCTCATCATCCTTGTAATACGGATACACAATATCATGATCAATCTCGCTCCATCCTTCTTCAAAAAGCGTTCTGCCCTGGATTTCCAGATAGTATCCGTGATACTTGATGATATAATGCAGTGAACGGTAATACCCACCTGTCCGCACTTCAATCTGCGTACTGTCATAAATCCTCGTATCTCCGGAACGCTTGTATACTTTTGGACGTTCTGCGATATAGCAGTGCTCCGGATCCTCATCAAAATCCCGCAGCCTGTCCTCTACATAATTGTTCGGATTATTTTCAAACATCGAAGTGATGAACTTATGAAAATGGATCCAGTCCTCCCGGTAAAGGAAGAAAACCCTGATACCAATCAAATCTGTGATGTATTTGTGGTAATTCGATTTGTTGATATGTTCAAATTTTGCATAATTTTCTTTCCGCTTCCGGATGATCTTTTCCAGAAGGTGCATTGGATTCTTGGTTCTGTAACGGTAGGAATGGATTCCTGCCCGCTCAATATCATAAATATATTCATCTACAAATTCTTTTCCCAGATGACGGAACAATTTCGTTTTTGACATATAATCTTCATAGATCTCTGTCAGCTCCTCCCAGGAAATCCGGGCAGCCGTAAGGTCATCCTCTGTCAGATTACAGGTTTTCAGAAATTCCTCTTTATTGATCATTTGCTTTCTCACCCAATTCTTTCCGGCCCATGCGGACCTCTTCCATATGACCGGCAAGCTCTCTGTCCATATGATCGAACAGATAATTTTTCGCACTCTCTTTGTGAAGCTCCCATTCTTCCTGAATCTGCCGGTTCACGATCTTCACCTCTTCCAGGAACTCCCGGGAAGATATGATCGTACCTCCCTGTCCCTGTGTGATCACCTGTTCCACACCATCTGATGTAACTACCGTCACATGATACTTTCTTCCGACTTCATGTACTACCTTTTCAATGTACATATCCGCCGTCTCAGCTTCTTTTGTATACACAACATGAATGTTGTGGTATTTGAAGATTTCCATTGCTTCGCCTTCAACCTTGTAGGCATCAAATACCAGGATCAGAGGATAGTTCTTGAACCCCTGATAATTGCAAAGCACATCCATCAGTTTATTTCTTGCTGCTTCAATATTCTCTTTTGCCAGTTCTTTCAGATCATCCCATGCGAAAATAACATTATAACCATCTACCAGCAAATATTCCTGTACGCCTTCTTCATCTTTCTTTGCTTTTGGCGTTTTCCCTGCAGTCACAGTCTTTGGAAGACGATCGGCTTTTCTCTCTACCCGTCCGTAAGTCCGGATAAAAATCTCTTCCAGTTCCCTGTCTTCTCTGGCATTACGCGCATAATGCCTGCCGCCTCTGGCTGCTGCTTCTGCTGATCCGCTTTTCTCCTTGCGTAAATTTACCGGTACAGTCTCATCCAGACTTTTTTCTGTCTCTCCTGCCAGCCTTTTCCGCTCTTCCAGGATCTTCGGAAGCTGTGCCTCAATATGCATATGTTCCGGCACTTCCTGCCACGATACATTATATCCTGCTCCATGAGCACAGAATACAGAGCCCGTCGGATTCTCCACATCCCGCTCCGGATCGTAACCAATCGCCTCTACAACCTCGTCCTGGTTATGGCATGGAAAATATCCCTTCAGCGTACAGAACAGTTTCCCTCTTCCTCTGCTGTATGTGGTTACTTCTCTCTGATAATCCTGCATTTCAGACACCGGTGCACTTCCGGTGACCACAGCCATATCATCTTCCGTCTCCGGTCCGTCAAATTCTCCATTCATCCGCTGAATATCCGTAAGTGCACGACCTGTCATCTCTGACGGAATTTCCAGACGAAACGCATAATACGGTTCAAGCAGTACATTCTCTGCCTGCATCAGTCCCTGGCGGATCGCACGATACACTGCCTGGCGGAAGTCTCCGCCCTCTGTATGCTTCAGATGTGCACGTCCATTGGCAAGTGTGATCTTCACATCAGTAAGCACCGATCCCGTCAGAACGCCTCGGTGCTCTCTTTCTAACACATGTGTCAGGATCAGTCGCTGCCAGTTCTTGTCCAGCACATCCTCACTGCAGATCGTATCGATCGTGATTCCACTTCCCGGCTCTCCCGGTTCCAGTATCAGGTGCACTTCTGCATAATGACGCAGTGGCTCAAAATGCCCTACTCCTTCAACTGTATTTTTAATCGTTTCTTTGTAAACAATATTCCCACTTCCAAAAGAAATATCCACGTCAAACCGTTCTTTTACAAGACTTTGCAGAATCTCCGTCTGCACTTCGCCCATCAGCTGGACCTGAATCTCTCCTGCCTCTTCATTCCAGACTACACGGAGCATTGGATCTTCTTCCTCCAGTTGTCTGAAATTCTGCAGCATCCGGTGGACATCACAGCCTTCCGGCAGCTCCACCCGGTAATTCAGAACCGGCTCCAGTATCGGTGCCGAAGAACTTTGCTGCATCCCAAGCCCCTGTCCCGGATAAGTCCGGGTAAGTCCTGTCACAGCACAGATACAGCCTTTTTCTGCTTCCTGCACCATCTCGTACTTGTCCCCGGAATAAATCCGGATCTGGTTGACTTTCTCCTGCAAAGGTTCTTCCTCTGCCATATATTCCAGGATCTCTTTGACCTTCAGTACTCCGTTTGTGATCTTCATATGTGTCAGGCGGCTGCCCTGTGAATCTCTGGATATCTTATATACCTTCGCTCCAAAAGCTTCTTCAGCATGCGTCCCGCTTACCGGTCCGTCCATGTATTTTTCCAGTCCGTCCAGTAATTCCTGCACACCTTCCAGCTTCAGTGCAGAACCGAAATAGCATGGAAATACCTTTCGTTCCCGAATCAGCGTCTGAATCTGACCTGTCGTGATCTCTCCATTTTCCAGATAGCTTTCCATTACCGTCTCATCGCACATAGACAGCTCTTCCAGAAATTCTTCACCCGCTTCTGTAAAGTCCACACACTCTCCGCTGAGCTTCCGCTTTAATTCAGCAAGTCTGCCCTGTCTGTCCGTACCGTCCTGATCCATCTTATTTATGAAAATAAAGGTCGGGACCTGATACCTTGCAAGAAGATTCCACAGGGTTCGTGTATGTCCCTGCACACCGTCCGCTCCGCTGACAACCAGGATTGCATAATCAAGAACCTGCAGGGTACGCTCCATTTCTGCTGAAAAGTCCACATGCCCCGGTGTATCAAGAAGAGTCACCTGCTTGTCTCCAAGCGCAAAATTCGCCTGCTTGGAAAAAATGGTAATCCCCCGGCTTCTCTCCAGCGTATACGTGTCCAGAAACGCATCTCCGTGGTCAACTCTTCCAAGCTTCCTGATCTGACCGGTAAGATAAAGGATTCCTTCCGAAAGCGTCGTCTTTCCGGCATCCACATGTGCCAGGATTCCGACAGATATATATTGTTCTGGCTTATTTTCAGATGTTGCTGCCATCGAAAAAATGCCCCTTTCTGCTCATAATAATCTCTTGATTATCATATCACAGAAAGGGGCATAAGTCGACACGCGAATCTTTTTACCTGTCCAGGTGAAATATTTTTTACTTTCTCTCACTCAAAAGCTGTTCAATTTTTGAAATAAAAAGATCAAATACAACGTCATTTTTTCACTTTTCATTTGACATTTTCTGCGGTAAGATACAATCAGAATAAATTTCTAAAAAAGGAGAGCGCTATTTACTTATGAAAAATACTGACTTAACCAATACTTACCGCGAACTTGACAGAGAACTTGCCATTTTACATGACCAACTCGAAAGTCACCGTTCTTTTGAAAATATCCTTTTTCTCCCGACTCCCGAAAAGATCAGGTCGGTCCGCGAAAAATGGAATGATTTAAAAACACAGGTTGAAAACCTGGATGCACCGGACAATGTCTATCGTCTGGTGAAGCATCATCTGAATGACTTCCTGGATTCTCTTAAATTTACTATCGAAGAAAAAGAACACAATCCGGAAGCACCTCTCCTGGATTTTGTCTATTATCTTCAGGAAATCGCTCGCTGTGACCGGCGTTCTAATGAAGTACGTCTCGATGTCCTGACCAGAAAATTACAGGCATTTCATGAAAATCAGGATTTGATCCTTAATCTGATCCACACACAATACGGAGAAAATGAAGCTTCCCTTTCTTCTGCCTTTGCCCGCGCAAGGCTGGATATGCAGCGCGACCAGAAACTGTTAAATGAATATTTCCCGGATTTCACAGAAGAACAGATTGCATCTTTATCACAGTCCTTCCGGATTTTTATCGATCAGCTTCAGGAAATGGCAGATTTACTCGGTTCTGACTGCCAGTCTGACTCTAAAGAATTGTTAAAGGATGATCTCTCAAAGACCATCAAGATGGATCCGGAAGCTTACCGCAGCCTTCTGAAAAACCGTCTTGGTGTATCTCTCGACGAACTGCTTGCATGGCATAAAGAAGAAATTGAAAAGACCCGTGCTGAAGTATTCGAAATCGCCTCCAAATTAGAGCTTCCGGAAGGAACTCCGAAGACAATGAAAGAAGTCAGTGATGTGCTTTTCCGCTATGCTGGTCCTTGTGACAGTGCCAAGGAAATGTATACACGTGCCAGAAATTATCTGAAACGTACCCGTGCTGTCGCTCATGAATATGTACGTCTTCCGGAAGATGAAACCTGTCTGTGCGTTCCTCTTCCGCCTTGCTATAAGGATTCTTACCCTTGGGGCGGTTATGAGGGTGGTGATTTCCGTGTCAAACCGCTCCGCGGTCAGATGTTCCTGAATCAGTATAATTATCAGAACATTACCGATGGCTGGATCAAGATGAATACCATGCATGAAACTTATCCGGGACACCATGTCCAGTTTATCCGTGCAGCGATCGATCCAACACCGGAAACTGTAAAAATAGGAGCAAAAAGTGTACCTCTGGAAGAGGGAACCTGTATTCGGACTGAACGCGCATTTACCTTTATCTTTGCGGAAGACCCGTTCTTCCCTCTGTTCGTTGCATTCCGCCGTCATCATGCCTCTGTCCGTATCCTGGTTGATCTGCAGCTGTATTATTTTGGAGCGACACTGGAAGATGCTGTAAAAATCTACGAAGAAGAGCTTGGCTTTGACCGCGTAACTGCCCGCGCCCAGGTACAGGCACACCAGAATGCGCCGGGATATTTCACCTGCTATTATTATGGAATGAAGAAAATCTGCGACTGGGAAAAAGAGTATGGATATACGAAATGGGATTATACGGAACTGCTGTTCTCAGCCGGGAGGATCAGTATGGAAAGCCTGGAGATGCTGGTTAAGATGACCAAAGAAGAGCAGGGACGTTTCTTTACGGAGTTCCGGAGCTTGCTGATGGATGAATAAGGTAGGTTTTAAGGTGTTGGAGGGGGACGAAAAAACGGATAAATAAATGAATCGGGTATGCTTCCCACGCACTGGGCATTCCGATGAGCCTCTGAAAGTGTATATTGTGTCAGCAATGGCTTCCACAATATACTGAGTCTCATCTCCATAGTGCTCAAGGGAATCTGACCCGATTCATTTATTTATCCGTTTTTTCTGGTACTCCTGCAACTTGAAAATTTTCCCTTATGGAACATCAGCTCGCTGCGCATGGCTAATGGTGATTTGTTTGTCTAGGATTTTAACCATATTCATAAATTTGAGTATAATGATTTGTTTTAGTTTTTAAAAATTTGTATCTTTAAAATATTTCCAACAACACATTATTATAAAGATATAAGTCTACCAAGTTCTTCACGTTTCTTTTCAGTTATGCCATAGATATTTATGTGGTTCAGGTCACCGCTGCGGTCTGTAAAGGCGGGGAAGAGGAAGCCGGATGTTGGGGATCCGGGTTCATATTCGCCGACAAGGGGACAGATGGCGCAGATGAGGTAAGAGAACATCTCTTCGGATTCTCCGAGGCGTTCTTTGTCGGTGGCTTTGGCTGGGATATCGTAGTTATCATGGAAAACATAGATCGCATAAGGGGTGGTGATCCGGATGTTTTCCATGATGATATCATAAAGAGTATCCATCAGGGCATCGTTTTTGAGTTCACAGTCTCTGAGCGCCATCAAAAGCTGCCACATACTTCCGGCTTTCTGATTTTCCGGCTGGATCTCGTATTTTTTCAGTTTTGTGTTTGTCTCTGCAAATGGAATCGTTTTGGCGATTGCGAGATTTTTTGTTTTTTCTGACGCAGAGAGTTTGAGAAAGTTGATGTTAAAGCTTCCGTCAAAATCTCCGTCTGCATCTACATAACAGCCTGCTATTCTTGTGAATGATGTTCTTGCAGGCGTCATCCGCCGCGTCAATTCCAGCATATCTTCTCGGTTGATCATTTGTATTTGTTCCTCTCTTTGAATATCAATTGAGTCTCACTCCGTTGACCTGTTTCTATTTTCTAAGTTCTCATATCATCCATTGCTAAAATTCTTCTATTTCAGCAACACGGTCCCCCTGCTTTTCTTTCCAAATCATCAGGTACACTTTGAAATCTACCGAATCTCTCGCCGCAGCAAATAGCTCCTCACGTACAAGTGTAACTTTCTGTCCATTTGACTCCAGCTCTGCTTTTCTTTTTTCGGCTTTTTTCAAAATGTTCTGATATTTCTGATTAAATTTCTCCCCAAAATCCCTCCGTGGATAATGTTCCGCTTCTTTGGCAAGTTTTTTATTTAGCAAGTCTACAACCGCCGCATGTTTCTCCCGATGTAATAGTCGGGCAATCCATCTGCTCATTCTTTTTCCATGATATCTCCGGTATCTTTGCAGCCACCACAACAGACTTTTATCCCCTGCTTCTTTAACAAGCTCTTCCATCACATCGATTGCCTCTTCTGCCGGACTCCATGGATTCTCCATCGGGACAATATATTTTTCCGGTACTGCCGGATAGCAGGAATAATTCAACGGTGGAAAATGTACCAGTTTCGCAAGTTTCCGTTCTGTATCACTTGCCGCCTCTTCTCCAAGGTATTCACATTTATCATTCAGAATCGCCAGACGGTATTCCAGAATCCGCAGATACTCGTACCCTTTCACCCAAAAATGTCCCACATCTCCGTAATTATAAAGGTTCACCTCCAACTGAAGATCCTGGAAGAAAATGGTCACAACCGTTTCACCCTGATATACGACAAGTACATATTCTCCATCCTCCTGGCTTAATGTTGCGTCCAGCTCGCCTTCATAATCCTTCTGATAATGTCCGGTCATCCTTGCACCGATAAAAACCAGAAAGCTTTCCACTGCATCATTCATCAGATACACCAGGCGGATCTCATCCTGGTTTTCCACATCTTTGTCTGGAAACAGAAGTTCAAACTGATCCTGACCGAGTAACTGGGCAAGCTTCTGGAAGGCCTCCGGAATTTCTTCATATGCACTTTCTGTATCCATGAACGTTTCCTCTGCTGACATATTTTCCTGTATTTCCAGTTCACTCATCTATTCCTTTTCTCCTTCATTTGCCTCTTCCATATCTACGCAGGCAAGTCCTCTGTCCTCCACATAACTAACACGGATCACTGCCTGCGACCAGTTGAGGCTGATCCTGGCAGCCTTCTGCTTCTCTTCTCCGGCTTTCCGGAGCAGATCCAAAAGTTTCTCCAAAACTTCTCTTGTCAGATAGCCACCTCTCCACTGAAAGGTCAATGTCCTGCCCTTCTTAGCCGCCTGCAGCGACCGTTTATAGACATCTTCTTCTTTTGTAAAGGAAAGTTTCTTCTCCCGATAATAAAAATGATCCCCATTCGTACAGACCGGTGCCGGTGCGATCAGCGGTTCATGATCCCGGAAAATCTTCTTGTCGTCCAAATTGAAATAATCATAGCGGATCTCCTGTCCTGCCGCACTGTGTTTACCAAGCGTATTGTCAAAAGTTGCATCCAGATGATAATATGTACCACCAATTTTTACGATATTCCAGGTATGACGGTACTTGATCCCTTTTTCCGGATTGTTACCACAGACTGCGATCATGCACCAGATTCCAAGCGTATCACAGAGTACTTTCACAGATTTTGCAATCCCTTCACATACGCCAACTCCATGTCCAAGTGGACCGATGATCTCATGGGAATACGCCTTTTTCAGCTTATCATAAGTCACATTATCACAGATAAAATCATGAATATATTTCTCCTTTTCCCATTCAGACAAATCTTTTGCCGCCCGCGCAAGTTTTTCTACTCTGGAGGACATTGCCCTCTGATGCTCCCGGATTTTATTTTTGTCAAACAGATACTCTGGTACAAAGATCAGATTCGGAGAATCCTGATAGTATTTATACTTATATCCTGTCATCCAGAAAATCTCCGGATGATCCAACCGAAGCCTGAAAAAGACATCATAAAGCTCCGCACTTTCTATGCGCGGTATCTGAAATTCATCCGCAAGTGCATTCGCTCCCTGCATGATTACATGGTATGCTGCCTGCTGCTGTTTCGTCATTTTGGTATAATAGAATGGTTCCATGAAAATCCTCCTGCGCAATGTTTCGATTCTCCTATTATACATTTTTTCACGAAAACACGAAATGTTTTTCCTTGCTTTTTAACGAAAAACAGAAATGTTTATGTGCAGTTCTTAACAAAAATCAAAAAAATTCCATATGGCAGCCATTTCTTCCTCCGCCATATGGAACTTTCTTTTCCTTTTATTCAACATTCTTCGTCGCAACAATATCCACGCCCGTGTCCGCCACATTTTCAAGGATCACATCCCCAATATGAACCGGAGCCGGAACTTCAATTCCTTTGAGCGCCTTCACACATTCAAAGATCTTGCCCTTTGGGATATCTTCTTTCGTCTTCACCGATACCATATCGATGCTTCCGCCGGACACCCGCACGGTCGAAGTTACGATTCTCGTTGGATTCGTCACTTCTTTTCTTGCGTATACATCACCGCGTTTACAGGTATTTCCCGTGACGCTCACTACTTCTTCCCCATTCATTACAACTGTAAGAGGGCAGCCCATCGGACAGCCGATACATGTCAATTTCCTCTCTTCCATCGTCTACGCCTCCTCAATCTTTACTGTGATGGTCTGCAGATCCGGATATTTCAGAAGCTGCTCTTTTGTCAGCTTAATCTCTTCCATCTCACCTGGTGCAACAACCGGACGTTTTCTGTGGATCACTCTTTCATCATCAAAATATGCACTGATATAACAATTCTTATAGACACCGCCCACACGGAAACGCACGATCAGATTTTCATCCATCCGGTCTACGTTAATCGTTCCCGGAACTGTATAACGGACACCTTCGACTGGATTCATTTTAATCTCTTTTCCGCCTTGTCTGCGTTCTTCTCCCTGTTTGACGTATTCCGCAGCATTTCTTCCTGCAGTTCCGGCTTCTTCCGATACAAAGTCAACCAGGTCATGCACATGCAGGACATTTCCACAGGCAAATACGCCTTCGATGTTTGTCTCCAGGCTCTCATTTACCTTCGGTCCTGATGTGACAGGGTTCATATCCACGCCCATACCTCTTGAAATTTCATTTTCCGGAATCAAGCCTACGGAAAGGAGGAGGGTATCACAACTGTATTCTTCTTCGGTTCCAGGAATCGGTTTTCCGTGACCGTCCACCTGTGCCAGTGTAATGCCTTCCAGACGCTCTTTTCCTTTGATATCAACAACCGTATGGCTCAGCTTCAGCGGAATGTCATAATCATCCAGACACTGTACGATATTTCTCTTCAGTCCTCCGGAATACGGCATCAGCTCTGCAACAACCTTAACCTTTGCGCCTTCAAATGTCATTCGTCTCGCCATGATCAATCCGATGTCGCCGGAACCAAGGATCACAACCTCCCGCCCCGGCATATAGCCTTCGATATTGACCAGTCTCTGTGCCGTACCTGCCGAGAAAATACCTGCCGGACGATAGCCCGGAATATTAAGTGCACCTCTGGAACGCTCACGGCACCCCATTGCCAGAACAACTGCCTTTGCCTGAATCTCGAAAAGACCTTCCTCCCGGTTCATTGCGGTGACAACCTTCTGTGGACTGATATCCATAACCATTGTATTCAGCTTGTATTCAATATTCAGTTCTTTCGCCTGATCAATAAAACGTCCTGCATATTCCGGTCCGGTCAGTTCTTCCTTAAATGTATGGAGTCCGAATCCGTTGTGGATGCACTGATTCAGGATACCGCCAAGTTCTTTATCTCTTTCCAGGATCAGGACACTGTCCACTCCGCTTCTCTTTGCCGAAATTGCAGCCGCAAGTCCCGCCGGTCCTCCTCCAATGATAACAATATCATAAGCTCTCATGATGCAATGCCTCCCTTTTATAACGAATCCTTATTAGTACCTGTGATTATTTTAGAATCTCCACCGGATTTTGTGATCTCGAACATACTCACATGGCGTTCTCTCGCCAGGATCTCCATCGTTCTCGGTGAACAGAATCCTGCCTGACAGCGTCCCATTCCGGCTCTTGTCCTGCGTTTTACCCCATCCAGAGATTTGGCGCCGAGCGGTCTGTTGATCGCATCCATGATCTCGCCTTCTGTAACCATTTCACAACGGCAGATAATATTTCCGTATTCCGGTTTCTCTTTGATCAGTTCCATTCTTTCTTCCTTGCTGAGTGTATTCGGATCCAGAACGCCCTTTCTTGTTGCGATAAAATCTTCTTTTTCTTCCAGATTCATTTTATCCTTGAGGATCTGCGCCACCATTTCTCCGATTGCCGGTGCACTGGTAAGTCCCGGTGATTCAATGCCCGCACAGTCGATAAATCCTTTTGCATCCTCCACTTCCCCGATCAGGAACTCATGTCCGTCCTCATGTGCACGAAGTCCTGCAAAAGAAGTAATCACCTGACGGAGCGGAATATTTTTCACATTCATCTCTGCTCTTTCGATCACCTGATCCAGACCTTCTCTTGTTGTATTGGTTCCTTCTTTATCTTCGATATCGATCGCCGTTGGTCCAAGGATCAGATTACCGTGAACCGTCGGTGCAACCAGAATACCTTTTCCATATTTTCCCGGAAGTGCAAAAATCGTCTTGCTCACATGACTTCCCGCACTCTTATCAAGCAGGCAGTAATCCCCTCTTCTAGGGGTAATATGGATCTTCTTCTCACTTACCATATTATGAAACTTGTCTGCATAGACTCCGGCCGCATTTACCACGTACCTTGTCTGGAAAACCCCGTTATTTGTATGGATCTCCCATCCCTCATCTATTGGTTTAAGATCCGTAACTTCCGTATCAAATTTGAACTCCACACCATTTACATTTGCATTCTCAGCCATTGCAATGTTCAGATTAAACGGACATACAATTCCGGCTGTCGGTGCATAAAGTGCGGCATACGCCTGATCGGAAATATTCGGTTCCATTTCTTTCAATTCCTCACGGTTAAGAATTCTTAACTCCTTAACACCATTTGCAACGCCTCGGTCATACAGTGCCTGAAGATTCGGCATATCCTCTTCATGCAGACATACAACCAGCGAGCCATTTTTCTTAAATGGGAAATCCAGATCCTTTGAAAGCTGTTCCATCATCTGATTTCCCCTGACATTCAGTTTTGCCATCAGCGATCCTTCTGCCGCATCATAACCGGCATGGACAATTGCACTGTTTGCCTTGGAAGTACCACAGCATACATCCTCTTCTTTCTCGATTACACATGCCTTCACTTTATAACGTGACAGCTCTCTTGCTGTTGCCGCACCGGATACTCCAGCTCCGATAATTATTACATCATACATTCCCAGATCACTCCTTAATAACTGTTTTTTCTTCCTGAACTTCCTGCTTATGAAAAAGAGCCTGCCAAGTAAACGCATTTCCCTATGCGGTTATCCTGTCAGGCTCTCTCATCTCATGCCATTACCATTTTCAATTCTGAATTTTTACCACGGAATTGCCCCATACAGTAATACTGCTGCGATTGCTCCGATGATTGGTCCGATGATCGGTACAACCAGACCGTATCCGAAGTTTGAATCACCTTTTCCCTTAATTGGAAGTACTGCGTGTGCAAGTCTTGGTCCAAGATCTCTTGCCGGGTTGATCGCATAACCGGTCAGTCCGCCAAGTGACATACCTACTGATACGATAATTCCGAATACAAATAATTTGTCAACGCCTGTGGAAAGTCCTGTCACGTTTCCAATTCCCTTGATCGCAAATACAAGGATAAATGTTCCAACTGCCTCACTGAAAATATTCAGTCCTGTGTTTGCGATCGAAGGTCCTGTACAGAATACACCAAGCTTTGTTCCCGGATCTTCTGTTGCGTCAAACTGTCCTTTGAAAAGTAAATAAACGATACATCCTCCTACGAATGCTCCTGCAATCTGAGCGATGATATATCCAGGAACCATCGACCATGCAAAACTTCCGTCCACTGCAAGTGCAATCGTAAGTGCCGGATTAAAGGAAGCTCCTGAAGCCTCTCCGAAAATAAATGCCGGAAGCAGAACTGCAAGACCCCAGGCAAATGTAATCTGAACCGCACCGGCACCTTTCATACCGGATTTGTTAAGGTTCACATTTGCTACTACTCCATCTCCAAGAATAATAAGTATCATTGTTCCAAGAAACTCTGCTATATAAGGTAACATAATAAGTCCCCCTTTTCCCTATTCAATGTCCTGTTTTCATTTCCTTTTTACTGTCAAAATCTAATCTTCTTTTGCCCATCCGTAAGCATATTTGACAGCCTTATTCCAGCCTTTGATCCGTTTTTCTCTTTCTTCATCTGCAATCTTTGGCTCGAATGTCTTATCAATTGCCCAGTTCTTAATAACATCCTCTTTACTTGCCCAGTATCCAACTGCAAGACCTGCAAGATAAGCAGCTCCCATTGCGGTTGTCTCTACACACTGCGGACGGTTAACCGGTGCATTGATGATGTCAGACTGTGTCTGCATCAGAAAATCATTTGCACTTGCTCCACCGTCAACCTTAAGTGCTGCAAGTTCAATTCCAGAGTCAGCTTTCATTGCTTCCAGAACATCATTTACCTGATAAGCAAGGGATTCCAGAGTTGCGCGGATAATGTGATATTTATTAACGCCACGTGTAATTCCTACGATCGTTCCCCTTGCATACTGATCCCAGTGCGGTGCTCCAAGTCCGGTAAATGCAGGTACTACATAGCATCCGTTTGTATCTTTTACTTTCTTAGCCATGTATTCTGAATCCGGTGCGGAATCAATAATACGAAGTTCATCTCTCAGCCACTGAATTGCAGCTCCTGCCACGAAAATTGAACCTTCCAGTGCGTAATTTACTTTTCCATCCAGTCCCCATGCGATGGTTGTTACCAGTCCGTTCTTTGAGAAGATCGGTTTCTCACCGGTATTCATTAGCATGAAACATCCGGTTCCATATGTATTCTTTGCTTCGCCTGCATTGAAGCATGTCTGTCCAAACAGTGCGGACTGCTGGTCTCCTGCTGCTCCTGCGATTGGAATCGGTCCACCAAGGTAAGAAGGATCTGCTTCTCCATATACACAGCTTGACGGTTTTGGTTCTGGAAGCATGCATTTCGGAATGTTCAGCTCTGCAAGAATCTCATCATCCCATTCAAGTGTATTGATATTGAACAGCATCGTGCGGGAAGCGTTTGAATAATCCGTTACATGAACTGCACCTTTTGTCAGTTTCCAGATCAGCCATGTCTCAACTGTACCGAATAATAATTCTCCCTTTTCTGCTCTCTCTCTTGCTCCCGGCACATTATCAAGAAGCCATTTTACCTTTGTTCCTGAGAAATACGCGTCGATAACAAGTCCTGTTTTTTCTCTGAATTTATCGGTAAGTCCTTTTTCCTTCAGGCTGTCACAATACTCAGAAGTTCTGCGGCACTGCCATACGATTGCATGATGGATCGGCTCTCCTGTCTCTTTGTCCCAGACGATGGTTGTCTCTCTCTGGTTCGTAATACCAATTGCTGCAATGTCCTCTGCTTCTGCCCCAATCATGTTCATTGCTTCAACGGCTACACCAAGCATACTTGCCCAGATCTCATCTGCATCATGTTCAACCCAGCCCGGTTTCGGGAAATACTGTGTGAATTCCCTCTGTGCAACGCTGCACATTTCTCCTTTTTCATTGAACAGGATACATCTGTTACTTGTTGTTCCCGCATCCAGTGCCATTACATACTTAGCCATACTCTTTTTTCCTCCTTTAAAATAAAAATCGTTGCTTTGCATGTTTTATAGTAAAGCGGATATTCTATGCCGCTTCGCTACTTACTCATCCTCAAATACCTGTACTTTGTTTAAATACATTACTCCTGTTACTTTTGTTTTACATTTTCCAGACTTCGTGATTCGTAGATGAAACTGCGATCGCTCCAGCTGAAAGTGCCGCCATCACAGATTCTTTGTCCGAGATCAGACCGCCTGCAATGATCGGCGTCTTTGACATTTTACAGACTTTTCCGATCACCTTCGGCATCACCCCCGGAAGTACTTCGATATAATCAGGCTTCACGGCGTGCTGTTGCTGCCTGATATTCTCATATGCCATCGAATCCAGAAGGAAATATCTTAGGACTGTGAACATCTTAAGTTCCTTCCCCCTTTTAATCAATGCAGCTTTTGTGGAAATTATTCCATCTGCTTCTGTATTTTTCCGGATAAAATCTACGACAATTTCCTTACTGCTAAGACCGCTTATCAGATCTACATGAACCATCGCAACCTTCCCGGAATCTTTTATCTGTTGGACGATCTCACGGATCGAACAGACATCTCCAAATAAAATAAACACAACCCGGATATCTTCCAAAGAACAGCAGATTTTTAAATCATCCATGTTCTTTACTGCTGCAATGATCGGATTTTCTTCTACTGCTTCATAAAAAAATCTGCTCATCATATCACCCTTTTGCCGCTTTTAGAGTACAAAAAAAGAGCGTTGCCTACCACCAGCCTTCCGGCTGTCTCTCTTACATTCGCTCTCCTGTCACGGCATCTCTTTTCAATTCAATTACTTCCTCAACTGGCTTTACTATATCATATTGCATAAATTTTTTCAATTATTTTTTCAAAAAATATACTTTTTGTATAATTTCTACAATTTTTCATATCATAAACAGGGCTGTTATTTAATTTAAATTGTTTTTCTTTATGCAACTTTTTCGTTACCTTATTGACAATATTGTTAAAACAAAAACTTAGAATGAAGTCCGCAAAATCGGAATCGCATTGATCACCGGTTCTTCATACGGATGAACCTTTTTGACTGCTTCAATTGTCTTGTCAACTTCTTCGGTAAACACTGTTACCTCCACTTTCACTTCAGGCTCTTTACTGATCTCACCGGTGTTTCCGATATACGGATTACATCCTTCCAGCGGACGCCAATACCCGGTTACCTCGCTCGATGACATACAAGAATCGTAGTTACCGATATGTCCTGCATCTACTTCCTGCAAAGCTCTTTGTAATGTCGGCAGGTGCGTTTCCGGAATGAAAATTTCCAGTTTGCAGTATTTGAAATCCATGTTTTGATTGCTCCTTTCTATTACAATACAGTTCTATAATATACTACAATTCTTTTTCATGCAAATTCTATAAAAATCTTTCAACCCATCAATTAGCTTTTACACATTAGATTATCTAAAAAGGGCTAGTCATTTCGGCTAACCCTTACTAATTCTCATGAACTTTTAATACCCTATATTCTTTTAAACAAAATGTTTTAAAAATTCCTCAATTGTAACTGCGGTCTCATCTAATTTTAATTTATCACACAGATTTCCCATATAAGTCTTTTTTAGCATGCTGTCTTTTAATAATTCATCATCTGAAAAGATTTCTTTTGCATTTCCTACTCTTAGCAGGTTTTTACGTGACATTACAAATATTTTTTTAAAATTATTTACTGCGAACTCCATATCATGTGTTATAGTAACCACTGTTTTATTCTCTTTTTTCAGCTCTGTAAGAATATTTTCCAATCTCTTAATTCCAATTAAATCTTGTCCGGCAGTTGGTTCATCTAAAATCAATATTTTATCATCCATTGCCAATACAGATGCAATAGAAACAAATTTACGAATTGAAAGTGGAAGATTATACGGATTTTCCTGCATTTGTTCTGATAATCCACATAACTTAGCTGCCCATTCCGTTTTCTTCACAATTTCTTCTTCTGATAATCCTTGTTTTTTAGGTCCAAATCTAATTTCATCTTCGACATTATTATGAAAAATCTGATCATCCGGATTTTGGAATACATATCCTGCGATTTTTGACAGTTGTGCTGTTGTATAATCTTTTGTATCCATTCCATCAATCAAAACCGTTCCATGCGTTGGCTTTAATAATCCATTTATCATTTTTACAGTTGTTGTCTTTCCAGCACCGTTCTGACCTATAATAGCGATTGCTTCTCCTTCATTAATTTCAAAACTAACGTTTTCAACAGCGGAAAAACCATTCGGATACTGAAAACTCACATCTTTGAATTCAATAATCCCCATGTTGCTACTCCTTCTTTCCTATTTTTTGAAGCTGATCAGCCATTTCGTCTGAAGTAATAATGTTATCTTTCATTCTTACTCCATGGTTTTTCAATTCATTTGCGAGATAAACTGTTAACGGCAACATAACTCCAAATTTTTCCAATTCAATCTCGGATAAAACGTCATGTTTATCACCATGACGAATTACTTTCCCCTGATGCAGAACCACTACTTCATCACAATATTCAGCCACTAATTCCATTTTATGTTCGACCAGAATGATTGTCTTCCCCATTTTTTTCATTGTTTTGATGATTTCAAAAACACGCTCTGTTTCCTGTGGATCAAGCTGAGATGTCGGTTCATCTATTACTAAAATATCCGGTTCCAAAACCAATACGGATGCCAGTGCAACTCTCTGCTGCTGTCCACCAGATAATTCAAATGGATTTTTTTCCTGCAAGTACGTTGTATTGGTAATTTCCATGATTTTTTCTACACGCGTCTTTATCTCCTCTACAGGCACTCCAAAATTTTCTAATCCATATGCAATTTCTCCATAGACAGTATCCCTGGCTCCTGTAATCTGGTTAAACGGATTTTGAAATACATATCCTATCTTAGATGCTATTTCTCCCATCTCATATTCTTCGAGATTCTTTCCGTCAATAATAACCTTTCCTTTCATTTCTCCTTGGAAAAAATTAGGAATAAAACCTCTTATAATATTACACAATGTTGTTTTTCCACTACCATTTGCACCTAATATCGCATAAAATTTCCCTCTTTCAAAAGATAAATTTACATCAGCAATACTCGGGGTTTTAGTCAAAGGATATGTATATGTAACATTCTGTATATCTATATAAGCCATAAAGCAACCCTCCCTGCAATACCTAAAACTCCTAATAAAGTAATTATTACAACTGCTTTTTTATCTGCTTCTGTTTTTTCTATATCATATAAATGTGTTGGCTTTATCCCAGATGAAAATCCTCTTGCCTCTAATGTCAATGCTCTTTCTTCTGTTCCGGCTATCGAGCTTAATACAAGTGGAATAATCGTCGGCACAAAAACCTTTGCTCTTACTAAAAGATTTCCTTCCGTTTCTACTCCTCTTGCTTTTTGTGCATTCATAATTGTCTGTGATTTTTTCTTTAAAACAGGAACCATTTGAAGTGTTGATAGAACCACATAAGAAGCTTTTGCGCTCATTCCGCTCTTTTCCAAAGCTAATACAAAATCCTTTTCCTGTGTAACCGAAAAAAACCAGATCAAGCTACCGCCTACTCCCATTAATGTAATTCCAAGTTTTAAAGCAAATAGAATTCCTTCTAACTTTGCATTAAATATCCAAAAAGAAAATATTACTTCCCCTCTTGGGTAAAAAAATGTCTGTATAAACAACAATATCACAAATAGAACACCGACTGAATTTCTCACTTTACGGATGAAGCTCTTCCAGACATCACTTAGTGCAGCTATGATATTAACAATTACAAACACAACCAACTTACTTAAAATCCCCGGCATAATGATATCTAAAACAACCAGAACTATTGCTAAATAAAATTTTGTTAACGGGTAGAGCCCGACAATTTTATTCTCTTGCTTCATTATTCATTCTCCTTAAAATATGTACTAGTTACTCTTTGTTTTAATGAATTTTTCTCCATATTTGTATTTAACGAGAGATCTTTCCGGTATTGCTTTAATGATAAAATATGCAATAAAGACTGAAATTAATTTACCGACACTTTCTGTTACAATATAAACTGATAAAACTGACTCTAAAATCTGTTTTCCGGTTGCCATTAATCCTGCTGCTAACATGGAAGCACCACCACCAGTTGCTCCTCCAAAGAAAAATACAGTGATCGGTGTTGCTGTAATAGTTCCTACTAATGCAATGATAATTCCTGAAATAACTAATTTCCAAACCTTTGTCATCATATTATATTTTGATAACAATCCTGATGAAATTCCAATAAAGAATGCACAGAAAGCATATGGAATCCATGTTGGATCAAAAATACCGTTAATTAAGTTTGTTAATACACCCGTAACAGCTGCCGGAAGTGGCCCAGCCAATGCACCGACTAAAATAACACCTATCATATCCAAATCTACCGGTATTTTTAATATCGAGGTCATCTGCCCTCCGACAATATTAATTGCAATCGCTACCGGAATTAATAAAATTACCATCATTGAAAATGTTTCATTCTTTTTCCTCATTTTTATTCCTCCTATTTTCCCTCAACTAAATCTGTAATATCTTCGTTAAATATTTCCTTATAAAATAACTTATAAAACTTAACTACATCAACATCATATGCATATTTTGCATTGCATTTGTTTTCGTTCCAGTGTCCACCAATATCTACAATTGACTGACCTCTGGCAATTCCTTCTGTCACCACATCAATATATGCCGGTTTTAGCTTTACAATAGAATTGTCCAAGAAATATGCCACCGTTAATACATCATGCATCGGTGAAACTGCTTTTCTTCTTGATCTCCAGTTTTCATCCATTCCTTCTTGCGTAATATTATATACAAATGTTGACAATTTAGTATTTAACATTCTTAATATTTCTCGCATACTGCCATCTAAAGCAATTTTATTTGTAACATCAAGTCCAATCATTGTCACATCCTGAATACCAGACATCAGGACTTCATGTGCTGCCATTGGGTCTGCCCAGAAATTATACTCTGCCACAGGACTCATATTTCCTGTATATTTTGCCCCACCCATAATAATTAATCGTTTTAGATTTCCGGCAAAATCAGGCGATTTACGAATTGCATGTGCGATATTGGTACATGGTCCTATGGCAAAAAGTGTAATCTCTTTCGGATGCCCATTTACATATTCCACAAGAAAATCAACTGCATTCTGATCCTCTTCTTTTTTATCCGAAGCGATAGTATGGGCAAAACCGCCTAAACCATCATCTCCAAATGCACTCACTGTTTCCGGCTGCTTCTGGTCTAATGCAACCGCAGATCCCCGATATAACGGAATATCCTCTCTGCCACACAAAGATAGAATATTCAATCCATTCCTTGTCGTTGTATCCAATGCTCCATTTCCGGTAACGCTACATACTGCTTTTAAATCTAATTTTCCTGAGTATAACGCCAGTATAATAGCCAGTGCGTCATCTGAACCCGGATCACAATCAATAATAATTTTTTCCTTTTCCACCTTACATTTTTCCTCCTTTCATTTCATCTACCTCTTCACGAGTCGGAATTGATGTTTGTGCACCTTTTCTTGTTACTGCTATGGAAGAAGCTTTTTGTCCAAATTCAATTGCTTCTTTCCAATTTTTGTTTTGACTTAAAGCCAGTGCAAATGCTGCTGTAAAGCAATCACCTGCTGCCGTTGTATCTATGGCTTTTACCGGATATGCCGGAAAAAATTCTTCTATATCTTTATTGATATACAAACAGCCATCTCCACCCATAGTAACGATTACATTTTTTACTCCTTTCTTTATTAATATCTTTGCTGCTTCAGTTATATCTTTTCTGTTCTTCACTTCCATTCCTGTCAATATCTGTAACTCAGTTTCATTAGGCTTAATATAGTCAATACCTTTCAGTATATTTTCAGGAATATCTTTTATCGCTGGTGCCGGATCTAAAATTACAATTTTTCCATCCTCTTCCACTATTTTTTTCACATATCCAACTATCTCTAATGGAATTTCTAATTGCATAATTATAATATCACTTTGTTTAATCAAATCCAGATTACTGTCAATCAGCTCTTTTGTGACTTTACCATTAGCACCGGCAATAATTATAATTGCATTTTCTCCCTGGTCATCTACTGTAATAAAAGCTTGTCCTGTTGGAATATCATTCATTACTTCTATTCTGGAAATATCTACTCCAACACCTTTTAAGCTTTCAAGAAGTTTTTCACCTTTTTCATCATTACCGACGGCTCCCATCATGGCAATGTTTCCGCCCAATTTACCTGCTGCAAATGCTTGATTGGCACCTTTTCCACCTGGTATCTGGGCAATACTTTTCCCTGCAATAGTTTCACCAGCTTTCGGCATACACGGAGTTTCTATAACAATATCCATGTTTAAACTTCCAACTACCAATATTCGTCTCATTACTCTTTTTTCATCCTCCTTCTATCGTTATACTTTTTATGAATTTCTCCTTCATATATATCTACCGACTTTCTATCTGGCAAAGCCGGCTGTACACCATAACGTGTAACGCTGATTCCTGATGCATAAATTGCAAAATCAATAGATTCTATTAATTTATGACCTTCACTTAAATAAACTGCAAGTGCACTAATAAATGAATCAGCCCCTCCCGTTGTATCTACGGCCTCAAATCCTGTTCCTTCAAAAAAGAGTGAATACTCGTCATTCTTTAAATAACACCCTTCTTCTCCCAATGTAACAATTACGTTTTGTATCCCTTTATTTCTTAATATTTCAGCCTTTTTTTCAATCGTTGTACCTTCTGGAACTAAAGTAAATAATTCTTTTTTATTAGGTACAAAATAATCAATTTTATTTAAAATTTCATCCTTTACCTTTGAAGTTGGTTTAAGTATGATTTTTATTTCATTTTCTTCGCAATATCCGACCGTATATTCTATAATAGATTCCGGTATTTCTGTAGATATCAGGCAATATTTTGCTTTTTCAAATATATATTCATATTTTTTTAGATGTTTAATACTTAAATTTGTATTCGCACCGGCATAAACCGTAATAGCACTTTCTCCTCTTTTATCCACATGGATATAGGCTTTTCCACTTGGCAAAACCGAATCAAATCGTACCCCCTCCATATGAACATGATTTTCAATCAAATTTGTGTATATTCTTTTCCCATCTATATCATTTCCCAAGCAACCGATCATATACACCTGACCACCTAATTTACCAACACCCACAGCTTGATTTGCACCTTTGCCACCAGGGAAAACATACACTTTACTTGCCATCTGATTTTCCCCTTCTCCTGGAATTTTATCAGCTTCTATCGTAACATCTATGTTCATACTTCCCACTACGATAATCTTCTCTCCTTGTTTCTCTCTCAACGGTGGTGCAACACTATTACGATGTATGATTTGAGGCGAACACATTCTAACCGTATCCGTTTTTTGTCCTGTTTTATCCATTTCGAATAAACATTTTGTTCCCTCACTAACCATCTCTTCAATTGGGAAATCTATAGCTGTAATCCCTCCACTAACATACTGTAGTTCTTTTCCTTCGCCTATAGCGATAATTGATAGCTCCTCTGGAATATTTGTTTTTCTTTTTTCTAAAATTCCTGCTACACGACATGCTATTTCAGGAGTACCACAAATAATAGCTGTTTCGCTTTCTCCAATAAACTGTGATATCCCAAACTCTTCTATTTCTTCATAAATATACATCCATGCTGGGTTTATTTGCATATTCTTATTTTGCATTGCCAATTTATAATCTTTTAAAAGTCCAATCTGGCTCTTATTCACAATACAAGCTATTTTCTGATGTCCTTCTTGAACAAAATTTTCTACTGCCAGTTCTACTGCTTCAGATATTTTATAATAAAAAATCGTTTCATTCAGTTCATTTAATCCACTGGTATCATTGTAATTAACGATAACCCCCTTTTCTCTCTTATCCGCTATGTTTACAAAATCTTCTGTTAAAATTCCTGATACCTTTTTCAAAATCATGTCCTGACACAATATTTTTGTATCATTCTCATCTTCCGAATATCCAATAACAAGACCATAATTATTTTCACGTGCTATTCTTTCAGCAACTGCTATGTATCTTTCTTTTTCCTGATTATTTTTTTGCAAAATCAAACCAACAAGTCGATTTTTCATACCGGCTTTATCAAGAAATTTAAAATATGGAACATAATGTTCTCGTTCTATTACCTCCAAAACCTTTTTTCTTGTTTCTTCGCTAATATCCTTATCTTTCCCATTCATTACCTTCGATACCGTCGAAGCTGACACACCTGCCAAATTGGCAATATCTCGTATATTCATTTTTCTCACCTGGTTTTATCTAAAGTCTTTAGTAAACTCGTTTTGTATGTTTCAAGCTTATCATTTTGTGCATTTCTTTGCAATACCTCATGTAAACGAAACTTTTTTCCGACACGTTGCACAATTTACAGTTTTACTAAGCAATGTTTTGCACAGTAGGATAGTTCTTCATGATGTTCTTCAAAGAAAACAAAAGCCTTCAAACTGTGATATGCTCCCTTTTAGGTAGACAAGTAAAATAATATAAAACTTGTTACCTGAA
>OKSA01001286.1_pt1 | contig 23344 bp, 17 predicted proteins | sample 1601181 | NCBI WGS metagenome assembly OKSA01 (sample SAMEA3541538, study PRJEB24748) | human gut metagenome | biome: human gut; feature: human-associated habitat; material: faeces | place: China | collected 2012
GGGTTAAGTTTCACAGAGTTGATCGATGGAAGGATCCAGTCTTTCTGCATATCCAGTCCGAAGAACCAGTCCATCGAAAATTCGAAGAACTCCCACAATACACCGACTGTCATCGAAAAACAAAATGCAAAAAATGCCACGAAATACGGAGACATCTTAATCGAGAACCGGTCACTTCTGTTAAACAGGTCGATCAGTGCAAATCCAATTGCCGCCATAAGAAAACCGTTTGTCGTATGTAAAATGGTATCCCACACAGGAATCTTTACATAAAATGCGTTGATCTCTCCCAGTATTTCTGCCGAAAAGATAAAGATCAGAATCACCGTCTCCAATCCTGCCGGAATCGTTACTCCCAGTGTCTGATCTAATACAGCAGGTACCATGAACAAAAACAGGGTCAGAATTCCCAGAAACATATTGTGGTAATTTCCCAGGAAAAACTGTCTGACTACCGACAGTATAACGAGAACCGTCAGCACCATCTGAATTTTCGTCCTTTCCTTTTTCAAATTCACTCCTTTTAGATTCATAACTTTTCTCCATCTCTTTTCTTAACATATTTTTTATCCGTATTTCTACGTTTACTGATATCATATCATATTTTTTGCTATCAAGCCTAAAAAAAGTCCTTAAACAAGAATTTACACATCCGGCAACAGCCGGCATCACGATTCCTGCCTAAGGACTTTTTTATTTTTTAATTATCTTCAGGTTAACCCCACAAATTCATTTTATTCAAATGACTGTTCTGTACGGTTGATGATCTCATCCTGTAACGGTTTACTTAAGTTACGGAAGAAATCACTGTATCCGGCAACACGGACGATCAGGTCCCTGTAATCATCCGGATGTTTCTGTGCTTCGATCAATGTCTGTCTGTCGATGACATTGAACTGAATGTGATGTCCGTCCATTGCAAAGTAGCTGCGGATCAGGCTGGACATATTCTCAAGACCTTTTTCTCCGGCTACAACATCCGGTGTAAACTTCTGGTTCAGAAGTGTTCCTGCGGTTGCAAGGTGATCCATCTTAGAGCATGACTTGATAACAGCTGTAGGTCCGTTTGTATCAGCAGACTTCTCTGGTGAGATACCTTCCGATACAGGCACATTTGCTTTTCTTCCGTTTGCAGTTGCTCCGATCACTTCTCCGAAGTATACGTGGCATGTAGTAGGAAGCATATCTACTCCATATTTTCCGCCTCTCATAGTCGGGCGTCCTGTGATCAGATCATGATACAGGTTGAATACATCCTGCATAACAGAATCTGCATAATCATCATCGTTACCATACTTCGGTGTCTTGTCATGTACCATACGGAAGATTGCATCATAACCTTCAAAGTTATGATCCATAGCTTCAAGCAGCTCTTCCATTGTGAAATTCTTCTTATCGAATACGTTATACTTAACAGATGTGATACAGTCTGTAACTGTTCCGATACCTACACCCTGGATATAGTTTGTATTGTATCTTGCTCCACCTGCATTGTAATCTTTTGCATTGCTGATGCAGTCATTTGTTACCACTGACAGACAAGGTGCCGGCATATTCTCTGCATATAATTTCTCGATCACATTGTTTCCGCGAATCTTAATATCAATAAAATGTTTCAGCTGTTTCTGGAATGCATCCCATAATTCATCATAAGACTTGAAATCTTTTGCTTCACCGGTCTTAAGGCCGAGCTGTTTTCTGGATTCCTTGTCAAATCCATTATAAAGTGTCAGCTGGAATACTTTTGGAATATTCAGGTATCCTGTCAGGATATATGCTTCACTTCCCCATGCTCCTGTCTCAACACATCCTGAAGATCCGCCACGGCGTGCATCTTCCAGTGATTTTCCTGCATTGATAAGCTCCATGGTCTGTGCTTCTGTATTGTAGAATGCAGGCTGTCCCCATCCTTTTCTTGAGATCTCACATGCTCTCTTCAAGAAACGTGCAGGAGTCTTCTTACTGATCGTTACGTTAGAGTTTGGCTGAACCAGCTTCATCTCGTCCATACAGTCAAGGATCAGGTAGCTGACAGCGTTAACTCCGTCTCGTCCGTCCGGTGTAACTCCTCCGGTATTGATATTTGCAAAGTCTGTGTATGTGGCACTTTCTTTTAATGTGATACCTACTTTAACCGGTGCAGGCTGATTGTAGAATTTCACCCATAAGCACTCTAACAGTTCTTTTGCTCTCTCATCATCCAGAATTCCTGCTTCTGTATCTGCTTCATAATATTTGATCAGATGCTGGTCAAGACGTCCCGGGCTGAATGCATCCCATGGGTTCAGTTCTGTTGTAACTGCCAGATGTGTGAACCAGTATAACTGGATTGCCTGCCAGTATGTCTGTGGTGCATGTGCAGGTACAACCTCCAGGTTGGCTGCAATCTGTTTTAATTCTTCTTTACGTACCGGATCAGCCTCTTTTTCTGCCAGCTCCAGTGCTAATTCATGATATCTCTCACCAAGAATAATCACTGCATCGCAGGAAATATCCATGGCTTTTAACTCTTCCATTTTATCCAGAGCATCCGGATCATTCATAAAATCAAGAGCATCCATTGTCTTTTTGATCTTCTCTTTGTAGTCCAGATATCCTGTTGTAAATACCTGTTCTCCACCACATGTATGTCCCGGTCCTCTCTGCTCCATAAACTCTGTGAACATACCTGCTGCGTAACAGTCGTTCCATTCCGGAGTCATGGAAGCCAGAAGTCTCTCTCTCATAGTTCTTCCCTTCCAGAACGGAATGATCTCTTCTGCCTGGAGTTTTCTGTCTTCTTCTGTTGTGTGGAAGGATACCAGATCACGCTCACTCATAACTGTCATATCCTCAACGCTGTGACAGCAAAGTTCCGGGAATGTCGGAGATGCCTGTGGATCTTTTCCCTTCTCTCCTACGATCAGCTCACCGTCTCCAAGGTAAAGTGTCTTCTTTGAAAAATACTCTTTTAACACCATAGCTCTCATAACCGGGATAGAATATTTTCCGTCATTTTCTCTGTAAAAATCTGTTTCGATCTTTGCTCTTTCCAGATCGATGTGTACCGGTGTTGTAACACTCAGTTCTCTTAACTTCTGGATTCTTTCGTTCATGCCTCTTTTTTCAGCCATTGCTTTAACCTCCTATCTTTGTGTTAGAAAAACCTGCTTCCTGGAAGAGTTTCACAAACCCCTCCATCTCTTCTTTTGTCGGTGCATTCAAGTCATTACCTTTATATTCCATATCCAGCTTCGGATATTTACTGCTTCCCGTATTATGATATGGCAGCAAATTAACCTGTGCCGGGTGAATATCGTGTTCTTTCAGGAAACGGATCGTCTCTTTCATATTCTCTTCGTCTCCATTTACTTCCTTAACAGTAGGGATACGGATGTATATCCTTGCTCCTGCATCTGAAAGTTTTACAAGATTATCTAAGATCAGTTTATTGTCTACTCCGATATATTGCTTATGTAATTCCGGATCCATTACCTTTACATCATATAAAAATGTATCGACATATGGAAGGATTGCTTCGAACTTCTCATATGGAACATATCCGCATGTATCAATTGTAAGCGATACTTCTTCTTTCTTCAAAGCTTTTGCGATCGCAAGTACATAATCTGTAGACATAGCCATCACTTCACCACCTGAAAGTGTAACTCCACCGCCGGACTGTTCATAGAACATCAGATCTTTCATCAGTTCCTTTACAAGTGTTTTTACCGGATATTCCTGGCCAACGATCTCCCGGATTCCCTGTGTACAGAAATTCTCACATTTTCCGCAGAGCTTACAAAGTTTTTTATCCAGCTTCGGTCTTCCGTCTTCCATGGTAACCGCGCCGTTCGGACAGACTTTTGCGCATACGCCGCAACCGGTACATTTCTCCGCATCATACTGAATTTCCTGCTCGAAGCACTGTGTCTCAGGATTATGGCACCACACACACTTTAACGGACATCCCTTAAAAAATACAGTCGTACGGATTCCGTCCCCGTCATGAATAGAATACTTCTGGATATTGGTTATCAGATCCATGATATTCTCCTTTCCTCTTATTATACTTGTTATTTTCACATTTTTTACCCGTTTTAGACCAACGTTTGTACTTTAGTCTAATCATAACAAAAAAGATAAAGTTTGTCAATCCTTTGACAAACTTTATCTCATTAATTACCACCTGAAATGGATTCTGTCTATTCTTCATTCTCCTGAGTATTCAGATAATTTCTTTCCACCAGCTCCCATATCTCATCACGTCCCTGTTTCGTCACTGATGAGAACGGGATGACGATTGTTCCCGGTAACACTCCCAGACCTTCTTTTACAATCTTGATCTGTTTGTCTTTCTGGCTGCGTTTGATCTTATCGAGTTTTGTTGCAATGATCACCGGATGGAATCCCTGTGACACGATCCACTCATACATCATCCTGTCGTTACCGGATGGTTTATGACGGATATCGATCAGAAGGAATACTACTTTCAACTGCTTCGACCCGTGCAGATAACGTTCGATCAGCTGTCCCCATTTGATCTTCTCCTGTTCGGATACCTTCGCATATCCGTAACCCGGCAGGTCGACCAGATATAATGCCTCATTAATATTATAGAAGTTGATCGTCTGTGTCTTTCCCGGTGTTGCAGATATTCTTGCGTATGATTTGCGGTTCATAAGCGCATTGATCAGGGATGACTTTCCTACGTTGGATTTTCCTGCAAATGCAATCTCCGGAAGTGTATTCTCCGGAAGTTTGCTGGTGATTCCACATACGGTTTCCAGATTAATATTTCTGATTATCATATATTTCTCCTTTGATCCATCTCCTGACCCGTGCCAGAAGATCTGACTATACAAGTGCTTCTTTCAGCACCTCATTCATGTGTGTTACAAATTTAATTTCCAGTCCCTTTGTAATCTCTGTTGAAATTTCCTCAACATCTCTTTCGTTTTTTGCCGGGACAAGTACGGTCTTCATTCCTGCATTTTTTGCAGCCAGAAGCTTTTCTTTCAGCCCTCCGATCGGGAGTACACGTCCGCGCAGTGTAATCTCTCCTGTCATAGCGAGGTCTGCCCGTACTTTTCTTCCTGTCACCGCAGACATGATTGCAGTTGCCATTGTAATACCGGCAGATGGTCCGTCTTTTGGAACGGCTCCCTCCGGAATATGGATATGTATATCATGTTTCTTAAAGAAATCATCTGTAATATCATGCTCTTTGCTTACGGAACGGATATAACTGATACCGGTTCTCGCGGACTCTTTCATGACATCGCCAAGCTGTCCGGTCAGCAGGATTTCTCCTTCTCCCGGCATCATATTCACTTCGATCTGGAGTGTATCACCGCCGACACTGGTCCATGCGAGTCCACGCACAATACCAACTTCATCTTCTTCATTTGCCATCTGATAACTGTAAAGTTCCTTACCCAGATAGTGTTCCATATTCCGCTCTGTCACATGAATGGATTTCTTCTTTTTCTCAAGGATCTCCATTGCTGATTTACGGCAGATATCACCGATCTTACGTTCCAACTGTCTGACCCCTGCTTCTTTTGTGTAATTTCTTGCCATCTTCCAGATCGCATTTTTACTGATGGTCAGCTGATCTGCTTTCAGTCCATGCTTTTCGATCTGCTTTGGAATCAGATGTTCCTGCGCAATATGCAGTTTTTCATTTTCTGTATAACTGGTAACCTCAATGACTTCCATACGGTCAAGAAGCGGCCTTGGAATGGTCTGCAGGCTGTTTGCCGTTGTGATAAATAACACTTCCGACAGATCCATCGGCACTTCCAGATAATGGTCTACGAACTTATTATTCTGTTCGCCATCCAGAACCTCCAGAAGTGCTGAGAATGTATCTCCTTTATAGTCATTGCTGACTTTATCTATCTCATCCAGCAGCATCAGTGGATTCTTGACTCCTGCCTGTTTCATTCCATTTGCGATTCTTCCCGGCATTGCTCCTACATAAGTCTTTCTGTGCCCCCGGATTTCCGCTTCGTCACGGACACCTCCAAGCGAAATTCTCACATACGGCTTCTTCAACGCCCCGGAAAGAGATTTCGCAATCGAAGTTTTACCGGTTCCCGGAGGACCCACAAGACAGATGATCGGTGCTTCGCCTTTTTTCGTAAGCGCCCGTACTGCAAGATATTCAAGTACTCGTTCTTTTACTTTCTCCAGACCGTAATGATCTTCATCCAGTACCTGTCTTGCAAATGCAATATCTTTATGCTCTTTGCAAGTTTTATCCCATGGCATTTCAAGCATTGTTTCGATATAGGTCCGGATAACGCCTGTTTCCGCCGGGGAATTCATGGAATTGCGGAATCTTTTGATTTCTTTGTTCAGCTTTTCTTTTACTTCTTTCGAAGCTTTCAATGCATCTGCCGCCTGCTGGAATTCATCCGCATCCGACATGGTATTGTCATCACCAAGTTCCTCACGGATTACTTTCAGTTCTTCCCGTAGGATGTATTCCCTCTGGTTCTTGTCCACACGTTCTTTCACCTTACTTTGGATCTCTTCTTTTACTTTCTGTGCCTGGATCTCATTCACGATCTTATATATCAGAAGTTCATACCGTCTCATAACGTTCGTCTCTTCCAGCAGTTCCTGCGCATCTTCGAATGAAAACGGCATATTTGCAGCAATCACATCTGTCAGGTATTTCAGATCATGAATGGATTCCACCTGCATGCCAAGTTCTTTTGAAAGCTTTGGATTCTTTAACAGATATTCTTTGAAGACATCCTGTAATCCACGGATCATTGCTTCCCGGTTCATTGGATCGTCTTCTTCCCGCTCTCCGGATACTACTTCATCATCCGGCAGTTCTACTACCGTTGCCTGGAGATATGGTGTCTCACTATCCATTCTTACAAGACTTGCTCTTACTTCTCCGGATACAAGTACACGGCTCATTTTTTTTGGTAATTTTACTACCTGCCTTATGGTAACAACACAGCCAACCAGATAGACATCTTCTGCTCCCGGCTCTTCTATTTCCAGATCCTTCTGAGCGCTGACGAATAACTTCTGGCCGTTTTTTACCGCCTCTTCAATCGCCTGCAGTGATTTTTCCCTGCTTACATCAAAATGTCTGACCTCTTCCGGCAGTATCGTAAGTCCTCTTAAGGCAACCATAGGCAGACTATAGGTTTCTCCTGTCATATATTCACACTCCTGTTCACCGACTGGATTATCTTGGTATAAAATCAGCGGGTACAATTATTCTTCGCACCCGCCGTCTTTCTTTTCATTTATTATGCACTTTCTGAGTCAGGTTCTGCATGTTCACATACAGGCTCTCCTGTTCCTTTTACAACATCTTCTGTGATGTGGCATGATTTTAATGTCTCATCCGATGGTGCTTTATACATGATATCCATCATGATACTTTCCATAATCGCTCTCAGTCCTCTTGCTCCCGTCTTTCTCTTCAGGGAAGTCTCTGCGATTGCTTCCAGTGCTTTATCATCAAATGTAAGCTCTACATCGTCCAGTTCCAACAGCTTCTGATACTGTTTAGTCAATGCATTCTTCGGCTCTGTAAGAATCCTAATTAATGCATCTTTATCCAGCATTTCCAATGCTACTGTTACCGGTACACGGCCTACGATTTCCGGAATCAGACCAAATTTCACAAGATCCTGCGGCAGAATCTGCTGAAGCAGTCTGTCCACATCATCTTCATGCTTTTCTGCAATCTCTGCATTGAATCCAATTGATTTCTGATCGATACGTTTTTCAACGATTTTTTCGATTCCTTCAAAGGCTCCTCCACAGATGAATAAAATATTCGTGGTATCGATCTGGATCATCTCCTGATGCGGATGCTTTCTTCCTCCCTGTGGAGGTACATTGGCAACTGTTCCTTCAATAATCTTCAGAAGCGCCTGCTGTACACCCTCACCCGATACATCTCTGGTAATCGATGGATTCTCTGATTTTCTTGTAATCTTATCAATCTCATCAATATATATAATTCCATACTCTGCACGTTCAATATCTCCGTCTGCCGCCTGAATGATCTTCAGAAGAATGTTTTCTACATCTTCACCGACATATCCGGCCTCTGTCAATGCTGTTGCATCAGCAATCGCAAACGGTACTCCCAAAATCTTTGCCAGTGTCTGAGCCAGAAGCGTCTTACCGCATCCTGTCGGTCCGAGCATGAGAATATTACTTTTACCAAGGTCTACTCCCATATTTCTTCCCGCCATTACACGTTTATAATGATTATAAACAGCTACCGATAATACTTTTTTCGCTTCTTCCTGACCAATGACATATTCATCCAGAAATGCTTTGATCTCTTCCGGTTTTAAAAGATTGATATCCGAGAACGGATTCCATTCTCTTCCGTTCTCGTATTCAAATTCTTCTTCTATAATCTCTGCGCAGACATCCACACACTCATCACAGATATATGCCCCATTCGGACCTGCGATCAGCTTTCTCACCTGATTCTGCGTCTTGTTACAGAACGAGCATCTTACCTGATCATCGTTCTTTCCTGCCATACTTTTCACCTCGTCTGAGGACTGCCCTAGCGGTTCTTGATGACTTCGTCAATCAGACCATACGCTTTGGCTTCTTCCGCAGTCATAAAGTTATCTCTTTCTGTATCTGCGTTGATGACCTCTAACGGCTGTCCTGTATTTTCTGCCAGAATCTGATTCAGTTTCTGACGAGTTTTTAAGATATGATCTGCTGCGATCTGAATCTCTGTTGCCTGTCCCTGAGCTCCGCCAAGCGGCTGATGGATCATGATCTCAGAGTTTGGAAGTGCAAGTCTCTTTCCCTTTGTTCCTCCTGTAAGAAGGAATGAACCCATACTTGCAGCCATACCAATACAGATTGTCTCAATATCGCATTTGATATACTGCATGGTATCATAAATTGCCATTCCGGCTGTTACAGAGCCTCCCGGACTGTTGATGTACAGATGGATATCTTTCTCCGGATCTTCTGCTTCAAGAAACAGAAGCTGTGCAACGATCACACTTGCAGATACATCTGTTACTTCTTCACCCAGAAATATAATTCTGTCTTTTAATAATCTTGAATAGATGTCGTAAGAACGTTCTCCACGGCTTGTCTGTTCAATGACATAAGGTACTAAACTCATGTATATGCCTCCTGACTATACTATGTTATGATCTGACGTTCTTATTTTTCTACTGCATTCTCAACAAGGAATGTAACAGCTTCCTGAACTGCCAGATCTTCCTTCATCTGTTTCTTCTCGTTCTCACCCATGAATTCTTTCAGTTTCTCAACTTCCATGTTGTAAGATTCAGCCATCTTGGCAAGTTCTTCATCGATCTTCTCATCTGTGATTTCGATATTTTCAGCTTTTGCTACCGCCTCAAGTACAAGACGTGTCTCAATTCTCTTGATTGCCTGTGGTCTCATATCTTCCATCATCTTCTCTGCAGTCAGTCCTGTGAACTGGAAGTACTGCTCAAGAGTGATTCCCTGAGACTGGATTCTCTGTGCAAAATCCTCTACCATCTGAGTTGTCTGTGTCTCGATCATTGGCTGTGGGATCTCGTATTCTGCATTCTTAACAGCCTGCTCTACAGCCTGATCTTCCTGATTTCTCTTTCCGTCTGCTGCTTTCTGCTCTTTGATCTTTGCTTTTACATCTGCTTTGTATTCTTCTAATGTATCGAATTCAGATACTTCTGCTGCGAATTCATCATCAATTTCCGGCAGTTCTTTTGCTTTGATCTCATGAACTGTGCATTTGAATACAGCTTCTTTTCCTTTTAATTCTTCTGCATGATAATCTTCAGGGAAAGTAACTTTTACTTCAACTTCTTTCTCAGCTTCAGCGCCTACTAACTGCTCTTCAAATCCAGGAATGAACGAGCCTGATCCGATAGTCAGTGGATAGTTTTCTCCCTTTCCGCCTTCAAATGCTTCACCATCAACAAATCCTTCAAAGTCGAGAATTACTTCATCACCGTCTGCTACCGCACGGTCTGTAACTACAACTTCTCTTGCATTTTTCTCTGCTTCCTCCTGGATCTTAGCGTCTACTTCTTTCTGAGTTACGCGTGTAGATACTTTATCTACTTCCAGTCCTTTATACTCACCGAGTTTTACTTCCGGCTTTGTTGCAACATCTGCTGTAAAGATGAATGATTTTCCTTTTTCAATCTGAACAACGTTGATCTCCGGTCTTGAAACAATCTCAAGTTCACACTCTTCATATGCTTCAGAATATGCCTTAGGGATCAGTGCATTTGCTGCATCATCATAGAAGATCTCCGGTCCATACATTTTCTCGATCATCTGACGTGGTACTTTTCCTTTACGGAATCCCGGCATAGCGATCTTGTTCTTCTGCTTCATATATGCACTCTGAAGCGCTTTCTCTAAATCATCGGCCGGAACTTCGATAGTAAGTTTCGCCATGTTGTTTTCTAACTTTTCTACCTGTAAACTCATTTACTATTTCCTCCTGTTTCTAACCCGCCTCATGGGTAGCGGAAAAAAAGCGGGTATACTACAATACATTCACCACAGAAGTATAACACAAACTCTGGTAAATATCTAGTCCCCGTTTTTGCTTAAATCCGGTGTTTTTCCGCTTTTTTCCTCTATTTTTATTAAATTTTTTGAAAAACTATTAAAAGACTATGGAATCTGCAATTTCCTTTGCTTTTTCTTCGCCATCCAGAATCTCGATCAATTTCAGTCCAAAATCAATTGCAGTGCCAACGCCCTGGCTGGTGATAATATTCTCGTCTACTACAACCGCTGTCTCTGTCAGCACGACATCTTCCATCTCATCTTCCACACCCGGATAACAGGTTGCCCTCCTGCCTTCCAGTACCCCCAGGCTCTTTAATATAGTAGGTGCCGCACAGATCGCTCCCACATATCTTCCTTCTTTTGCATACTGTTTTACCACATATCTGACTCCGTCATGGTTTTTCAGATTCAGGGTTCCCGGCATTCCGCCCGGAAGCACAACCATATCAAATTCATCAAAATCTACTTCATCAAATAAATCTTCTGTCTGCACATTGATTCCATGTGCTCCATGTACGATGTAATCATCCATGATTGAAATTGTATCTACATATATCTTTGCTCTTCTTAACAGATCAACAACAGTCAGACCTTCGATCTCTTCAAATCCGTCTGCCAATAATACGCATACTTTTTTCATCTTCATTATCCTCCTCATCTCTTATTTATTCTAAATTCTATCACCGTTTACTTTTTCTGTAAACTGTTGTATCATAATTTCACCGCAAATGAAAGGAGACCTTATAATATGGAAATAGAACGAAAATATCTTGTTGCAAAGCTGCCGGATCAGCTGGAAACTTACCCATGCCGCCTTCTCGAGCAGGGGTATCTGAACACCAATCCCGTTGTACGTATCCGTCGTGATAATGAAAAGTACGAACTCACTTACAAGTCTGCCGGACTGATGTCCCGTCAGGAATATAACCTTCCTCTTGACCGGGAATCCTATCATCATCTTCTTGGCAAGATTGATGGACGTCTGATCAAAAAGAAACGGTATGTAATCCCGCTTTCTTCCGGCCTCACCGCAGAGCTTGATATCTTCAAAGGCGATCTTGCTCCTCTTATGCTTGTAGAAGTAGAATTCCAAACCGAAGACGATGCAGATTCTTTCACCGCTCCTGGCTGGTTCGGCGAAGATGTCACTTTTTCCGGAAAATATCATAACAGCTATCTGAGCCGTTTATAAATTGATATTTGTCCACGCGCCACATTTCGTTGCTTTTTCGTGTTTTGTCACGTCTTGTTGCATATCATATCTATTTTATGGTCAGATTGTTATACTAACAGCAATATGTAACTTGTGGAGGTTTAACATGGCAAATCTGCAACTGGCCAAAAACTTATTCTATCTCAGAACCATATCTGGTCTAAAGCAGGATGATATTGCTGATATCTTCAATATCAGCCGTCAGGCCTGCAGCAATTATGAAACCAGTACACGTACGCCGGATCTTGGTTATCTGGCTTCTTTTGCTACACATTTTCACGTTACTATGGATCAGCTTATCCTCTGTGATCTCGAAGCCGAACATTTTATTCCCGAATCGGAATATCCTTCCGGCATGCGCGAGACGGTTACTCCTTATATGCAGGGAATCGAAAAAAATACCGGTAACTACATCTATCTCACCGAAGAAGAAGTGGATCTTGTATTCGCATTCCGTTCTTCTTCCGATGAGAAGCGTAAACTCGCTACCGGTTTTCTTCACTCAGATAAATAATTGTCTTTCCTTTTTTCCCGACTTTTTTCTCAGTCTCCCAGTCCAAATCCATCATGAACTGCATTCATTGCTTTTTCAATATCTTCTTCCGGAATCAGTACCGTAATACGGATCTCGGATGTGGAGATCATATTGATATTGACTCTGGAATTGTATAATGATTCAAACATCTTCGCAGCTACTCCCGGATTACTCATCATTCCGGCTCCAACGATGGAAAGCTTTGCAACCTTTTCATTCCATGTAATATCCTGGATCGTAAGTCTTTCTTTATTCGCATTCAGTACTTCGAGCGCATGTTGCAGATCCTCAGATGCAACCGTAAAGGAAATGTCTTTTGTTCCTTCTCTTCCGACAGACTGAAGAATGATATCTACGTTAATATTATTTGCAGCCAGTGTATTAAATACAGCAAATGCCGTCCCCGGCTTATCCTCTAATCCGATAACAGAGATTCTGACTGTATCTTTATCTGCAGCCACACCTGTAACCAGTAATTTTTCCATATTTGAACCCTCCTTGACTACGGTACCTTCTGAACGGTTCAGGCTGGACCGCACCACTAATTCCACATTATATTTTTTTGCCATTTCCACAGAACGGTTGTGAAGAACTTTTGCGCCGAGGCTTGCAAGTTCCAGCATCTCATCATAAGTAACCGCATCCAGTTTTTTTGCAGTTTTTACAACTCTCGGGTCTGCGGTGAACACACCGTCTACGTCTGTGTAGATTTCGCATTTATCAGCATGAAGTACCGCCGCCAGTGCAACGGCTGTTGTATCGGAACCGCCTCTTCCGAGTGTTGTGATATCGTCATATTTATTGACTCCCTGGAATCCGGTTACGATCACGATCTTTCTGGAATCCAGTTCATGCATGATGCGTTCGGTGTCTACTCTTTTAAATCTGGCATTCCCGTAACGGGATGTGGAGTGCATCATAACCTGAAAAGCATTCAGGGATACAGCAGGTACATCCAGTGCCTGCATTGCCATAGCCATCAGGGATACCGACACCTGTTCTCCTGTAGTAAGCAGCATATCCAGTTCTCTTTTTTTTGCGTCCGGATTGATCGTATTCGCCAGTGCGATCAGTTCATCTGTAGTATCTCCCATTGCAGAAAGTACAACCACCACGTCATGTCCGGCCCTGTAATCTTCAATGCAGCGTTTTGCCACATTGAATATTCTGTCTTTATTGGCAACAGAACTGCCGCCAAATTTCTTAACTATTAACATGTTTCCTCCTGTGACAGACCAATCTGATTAATCCTGAATACGGATCATATGTACGATCTGCTCTTTGTAAAGTTTTGATCTGGTCTCATAATCACCTTCCATCATAACAGGTGTTACGAATCCAAATTCATCTTCCAGTTCCGGAACGTTTACGACTTCAATCTCTCCGTATGATTCTTTCAGCTGCGGAATCAGTTTTTCTTTATCTCCCTTAATTCTCACAAAGAATCTTCTCTTGGAATCCGCCTTATCTTCCAGTTGGAGCTTTTCTTCTTTCCACATTGTCATAATATTACGGTTCAGATGTTTTGCTTCGTCTACCACATCTGCAACTACGGCGCTTGCAGTCGGAAGTTTTCCTGCCCCGCTTCCATAGAACATCGCATCTCCCAGTACATTTCCATGCACAAAGATTGCATTAAATACATCATTGACATTGTAGAGCGGATGATCCGGATATAACATACATGGTGCTACGATCGCATGCAGTCTGTTGCCCGCATAACGTCTGCTGGACGCCAGCAGCTTGATCGTTGTTCCCATTGCCTTTGCATATTTCATATCTTCTACCGTAATCTCTGTGATTCCCTCACAGTAGATATCTTCAAAATCGACCTGCTGTCCCGAGATCAGAGATGACAGGATTGCGATCTTTCTGCAGGCATCGTAACCTTCTACATCAGCTTCCGGATTTCTTTCCGCATATCCATTTGCCTGTGCTTCTTTCAGGACGGTATCATAATCTGCCCCTTCGTAAAACATCTTGGACAGCATATAATTTGTTGTTCCGTTTAAGATTCCGGTGATCTCCTCGATCTCGTCTGCAGTCAGAGAAGAATTCAGCGGACGGATGATTGGAATACCCCCTCCGACACTTGCCTCAAACAGGAAATTAATATTATGTTCCGCTGCAATGGAAAGCAGCTCTGCTCCGTGCTTTGCCACCAGTGCCTTATTTGATGTTGCCACACTCTTTCCGGCCTGCAGGCAGCGTTTTACAAATGTATACGCCGGTTCGATACCACCCATCACTTCCACAACAATCTGTACCTCTTCATCTGATACGATCGTCTCGAAATCATGTATGATCTTGTCCTGCACCGGATCTTCCGGGAAATCTTTCATGTCCAGCACATATTTGATATTCAGTTCTTCACCGATTCTCTGATTGATACGTGCCCCGTTGGTATTGATGACTTCTACCACTCCGGAACCCACTGTCCCGTAGCCCATTACTGCTATATTGATCATATATTCCCTCCCTTTAGCCGTTCGCGATCTTCTTCAGGTATGCATTGATAAATGAATCAATATCACCATCCATTACGGCATTTACATTACTGTTTTCCTCATTTGTACGATGGTCTTTCACCAGTGTATATGGCTGCATAACATAAGACCTGATCTGATTGCCAAATCCGATATCTTTCACTTCACCCCGGATATCTGATACTTTTTCAGCCTGCTCCTGCTCTTTCATGAGTTGCAGCTTTGCTTTTAACATCTGCATTGCTTTTTCTTTGTTGTGGTGCTGTGACCGTTCATTCTGACACTGTACCACAATTCCGGTTGGCAGATGCGTAATACGTATTGCGGAAGACGTCTTATTTACATGCTGTCCTCCGGCACCACTTGCGCGGTATGTATCAATCTTCAGATCATCATCTGCAATCTCAATATCGATATCATCTTTCAGATCCGGCAGTACATCGCACGATGCAAAAGATGTCTGGCGTTTTCCTGCCGCATTAAACGGTGAAATACGCACCAGCCTGTGGACACCTTTTTCTGATTTCAGATAGCCATAGGCATTCTCACCATTCACTTCAAATGTAACTGCTTTAATTCCGGCGATATCTCCGTCCAGGAAATCCAGCACCTGAAGTGTGAATCCCTTTCTCTCTGCCCACCGGCTGTACATACGGTAAAGCATACCTGCCCAGTCACAGGATTCTGTTCCGCCGGCTCCGGCATGTATCGTCATGATCGCATTGCAGGAATCATATTCGCCTGACAACAGTGTCTGGATCTTCAGCTTTTCAAACACTTCTTCAAATGTATGGATCTCTTCCTCCAGTTCTTTTACCATCTCCGGATCTTCATCTTCATATCCCATCTCGATCAAAAGACCGATATCTTCATAAGAACTGTAGAGATTATGGATTGTCTCCACAAGTTCTTTCAGATTCTTCAATTCTTTCATCAGTTCCTGTGATTCTTCCGGATTATCCCAGAATCCAGGTTCTTCTATCTTTCGTTCCAGTTCTTCGATTCTCCGCTCTTTCCCTGCAACGTCAAAGTGAATCCCTCATTTCGGCAAGAGGTTCTTCATAAGCGTTCATTATTGTTTTGAACTGATCTAATTCAACCACATTTCCACCTCTTTCTTTTCTTATATTCTTCTTTATCCGGCAGCCGGGTTATCCCTGCCGCCGTCATCTCATATCATATACGTCTGCATTCTGAAATTAATTCTTCCGTCCGCAGCACTGTTTGTATTTCTTTCCGCTTCCACACGGGCATGGATCGTTTGGATATACTTTCTTTTCGGCACGTTTCTTCGGCTCACGTACTCCTGTATCATCCTTGTTCGTTCCGGTTACTTTTGCAACCTGTTCTCTTTCTACCTTCTGTTCCAGTTTGACATGCAGGATCGTACGTACCGTATCTTCCTCAATGCTTCTTGTCATCTCATCAAACATCTCGTATCCGATCATCTTGTACTCAACCTTTGGATCTCTCTGACCGTAAGCCTGAAGACCGATTCCCTGACGCAGCTGATCCATATCATCGATATGATCCATCCATTTTGCATCAATCACTTTCAGGAGAACGACACGCTCAATCTCACGCATATGCTCCGGCTCCGGAAATTCTGATTCTTTCGCCTCGTAAACCTTTGCCGCACGTTCTTTCAACATATGCTTCAGTTCCGTCTGACTGATATCTTTGACATCTTCTTCCGTGATCACTTCCATCGGAATCGTATTCCGGATCGTCAGATTCAATTCTGTCAGATTCCACTCATCATAATCCTGATCCGGACTGGTTACCAGGTCTACCGCGTTTTCCACATAATCATTCATCATGTGGAAGATAGAATCGCGCATGTTATCTCCATCCAGCACATGGCGTCTTTCTTCGTAAATAATCTCTCTCTGTTCATTCATTACCTGGTCATATTCCAGCAGATTTTTACGGATTCCGAAGTTGTTGCTCTCGATCTTTTCCTGCGCTTTTTCAATCGCACTGGAAAGCATCTTATGCTCGATCTGCTCGCCGTCTTCCACACCAAGTGTATTGAACACATTCATCAGTCTTTCCGATCCGAACAGTCTCATCAGATCATCTTCCAGGGAAATGTAGAATCTGGATTCTCCCGGATCCCCCTGACGTCCGGAACGTCCACGCAGCTGGTTATCGATACGTCTGGATTCATGACGCTCGGTTCCGATGATCTTAAGACCTCCGGCCGCCCTTGCTTCATCATCCAGTTTGATATCCGTACCACGGCCTGCCATGTTTGTTGCGATGGTTACCGCATCATGGATACCTGCCTGTGCAACGATTTCAGCTTCCAGTTCATGGAACTTGGCATTCAGTACGTTGTGTTTGATGCCGCGGCGCTTTAACATACCACTTAACAGTTCCGAATTGTCGATCGTGATCGTACCAACCAGTACCGGCTGGTGTTTTGCGTGCGCCTCTTCAATTGCATCGCACACAGCTCTGAACTTCTCTTTCTGTGTCTTATACACTGCATCTTCCAGATCCTGACGCTTTACAGGCACGTTTGTCGGAATCTCAATAACATCCATTCCGTAAATTTCACGAAATTCTTTTTCTTCTGTCAGAGCTGTACCTGTCATACCTGACTTTTTCGTATATTTATTGAACAGATTCTGGAATGTAATAGTTGCCAGGGTCTTGCTTTCCCGCTTAACCTTTACATGTTCTTTCGCTTCGATTGCCTGATGCAGCCCGTCTGAATAACGGCGTCCCGGCATGATACGTCCGGTAAATTCATCCACGATCAGCACTTCATCATCTTTTACTACATAATCCTTGTCACGGAACATCAGATTGTGTGCACGTAATGCAAGAATAATATTGTGCTGGATCTCCAGATTATCCGAATCCGCAAGGTTATCGATATGGAAGAACTTTTCAACTTTCTTTACACCATCTTCGGTAAGGTTGATATTCTTCTCCTTTTCATTAACAATGAAATCTCCTGTTTCTTCAATGTCCTCACCCATGATGGCATTCATCTTGGTGAATTCTCCGCTTGCCTCACCACGTTCCAGCTGACGTGCAAGTATATCACATGCTTCATAAAGTTTTGTAGATTTCTCGCTCTGTCCGGAAATGATAAGTGGTGTCCTAGCCTCATCGATCAGTACGGAATCGACCTCATCGATCAGTGCATAGTTCAACCCTCTCTGCACAAGCTGTTCTTTATAAATAACCATGTTATCTCTCAGATAATCAAATCCGAGTTCGTTATTTGTCACATATGTGATGTCACAATCATATGCGGCACGTCTCTCATCATTATCCATGCTGTTCAGTACCACACCTACAGTCAGTCCGAGGAATTCATGTACCTGTCCCATCCATTCTGCATCACGTTTTGCCAGATAATCATTGACAGTTACAACATGTACGCCTTTTCCTTCCAGTGCATTCAGATAAGACGGCAGAGTTGCGACCAGTGTCTTACCTTCACCGGTTTTCATCTCTGCAATACGCCCCTGATGCAGGATGATTCCACCGATGATCTGTACACGGTAATGCTTCATTCCCAACACACGGCTTGCCGCTTCTCTCACTACTGCATAAGCCTCCGGGAGAATATCATCTAAAGTCTCGCCATTTTCCAGACGGTCCTTAAATTCTTTTGTCTTTGCTTTCAATTCTTCATCTGAAAGCCGCTGCATATCTTCATCCAGTGCCATAACCGCATCTGCGATCGGATATACCCTTTTCAACTCATTCTGACTGTGAGTTCCAAATATTTTCTGTATAATATTCATTCGATGTATACTCCTTATTTCTCTTTAAGGCCGCGAAACGACCACTTTATCCATTATTTTATCACTATCCATACCTCAATTCAACTGATTTATAAAGTGTTAACACTTTATTTACGACCTGTTTATAGGAGGTTTCTTTTTGATTCCGCATAGCATGTTAATGATATTCTTTTATCACTTCATACGGAATCCTGCCGCCAAAGAGATCAAGCGCACTTCCAATCGTAAAATCAACTTTTCCATTTCCGGTTCTGCGTATCTGTTCCAGATCCTCCATACTTCCGATACCGCCTGCATAAGTCACCGGAATGTCTGCCTGCTTCAGGATCTCTATCAGCTCCTGTTCTATTCCGGAAGCTTTCCCTTCCACATCCACACCATGTACCAGAAATTCGTCGCAATAGCCGGACAGTCTGCCAAGGATCTCCGTTCCAAGCTCTACATTGGTAAATGTCTGCCAGCGGTCAGTTACGATATAATATCTTCCATTCTTTTTCCTGCAGCTCAGATCCAGAACCACATGTTCTTTTCCCACTGCCATACATAATTTTTTCAGATTATCCCAGTAGATTTCACCATTTTTGAATACATAAGAAGTCACGATCACATGGCTTGCTCCTGCCTGGATATATTCCGAAGCATTGTCTGCCGTAATTCCACCTCCGATCTGCAATCCTCCCGGATACGCATGCAATGCCTTTAATACCTGTTTTTTTGTCTGTCCGTAATATTCCGACGATGCCGGATTCAGGAGAATGACATGTCCCCCTTTCAGTCCGTCTTTTTTATACATTTCCGCAAAATAATCGGCTCCCTGATCTGCCGCGAAATTCTCTTCCGCCTGGTCTCCCTGATCCCGAAGGCTCCCTCCGACAATCTGTTTTACTTTTCCGTTATGTATGTCAATGCATGGTCTGAATTTCATAAATGTTTATCTCCTTTTTGCGTTTTCAACCATTTTACCACACTAAAGTGCAGCCGTCCAGTTTGCCGCGAGTGCCCCGGACAACAACGAAGGATGCCGGAAGGATATTTTTCCTTCACCCCGGCATCCTTGTTTTGTACTTTTTGTCTTACCTTCCAGCAATCAGGTGTCCTTTTTCCTATCTGGTATTATCCGTATCATTTTTTCCTGTATCGTTTTTTTCCGTATCGTTTTTTTCCGTATCGTCCGGATCCAGATCATCTACGATATCATCCACACCGTCTTCTACACCATCTTCCACTTCATTTACTGCGTTATCATCTGTATTATTTGTATTATTTCCACAGCCGGTCAGCCCCGACATTGCTCCTGCACACATTAATATCAGCAGCATTTTTTTCCATTGTTTCATTGTACAATCTTCCTTTCGTATATTTTTCATCTGCCATCAAGTATTACCTGTCATCAGTAATATCTGCATTTTTTGAAAATATATACAAAATCCGTATGCTGCTGATACTGGTATTTTTTTACATTTCTACAGTCTCTCTGCTATCACACCACTTCTGTATGCTGCAAGGAGCACTTCCAGATCTGCGATCTGTTCTTTCAGATGTCTTCCCACATCGGTATCTTCCACTTTTTTACGTTCCAATGTCCGTTTGACTACGGTACTGTCTGAATGTATATCACTTTCCTTCTCAATGGCCGCTTCTGTAGATTCAAACGGCTCATGCGCAGCTAGGATCAGTCCATAAGAATTGTAAATCAATGTATATCCTGCAATACCTGTTTCTTTCTGATACGCTCTCGAAAATCCACCATCGATCACCAGAACTTTTCCGCCGCACTTGATCGGTTTTTCCCCATCTTTGCATTTTACCGGTACATGACCGTTGATAATATGCGCATCTTTATTTTCCAGTCCGAATTCTTTCAGTATATGGCAGATTACCTTTTCATCTTCCAGCAACAGATAATATGGATTTTTCTTCTCTTTATGTGTCTCTTTTTCTGCCAGGAAATAACGTTCGAACGTCGCCATCTTGTCTTTACCGAACAGTGGTGAATTCTCGCTCAGCCAGATATACCACATAATGTCTTTTCCACGTTCTTTTTCCTTAGAATCCATAGCATAGAATCCTTTTCTCACATAACTTTCAAGGACTTCATAGAGACCTTTCCCCTTATATGTATGACCGAAAATCCTCACACTCTTCAGATTGCCATCTTCTTTTAATGGTACACAGCCATGATATAACAGATTTCCATTATACACTTTATATAATCCGCCTTTGTTCAACAGGAAATGCATATGGCTCTGTAATTTTTCACAGTTTTCAAATGCCCGTTCCAGACGCTCCATAATATCCTCTTCTTCTTTGGTAAGTGCATATGGCTTTTTCGGGTCAATTGTCGGGAAATTCGAATCCAGCATTTTATATTCTTTCCCATCCAGTTCAATTGTACCCTTTTCATAGTCAATATGATGCAGGAGATTGCGTTTATCCAGTTTAAATCCCGGATTTTTCTTGATAATCTGCCCTTCTACCTTGAACTGGATCACCGAAATCGCTTTGTGCATCTTCACATCCAGCAGCATCTCACTTGTACTGTAATTCGGACTGCCTTTTAATTTGAAACATTCGCACGGATCATCCCGATATGTATTCATGGCAAATGTTGCCAGCGGAAGCAGATTGATTCCATATCCTTCTTCCAGAATGTCCAGATTTCCATATCTCGCACAGATACGGATCACATTGGCAATACATCCTCTCTGCCCGGCTGCCGCACCCATCCACAGGACATCATGGTTGCCCCACTGGATATCTACCGAATGATAGTCCATCAGCTTGTCCATGATAATATGCGGTCCCGGTCCTCTGTCATAAATATCCCCCACAATATGCAGATGATCGACAGCAAGCCGTTTGATCAGACTGGACAACGCAATGATAAAATCGTCGCCTTCTCCCAGTTTTAACAGGGTATCGATGATCTTCTGATGGTAAACAAACTGATTGTTGTCCTCATCTGCCTGAGCATGCAGCAACTCATCGAGGATATAGCTGTATTCGGACGGCATTGCCTTTCTGACCTTGGAACGGGTGTATTTGGAAGAAAGCATCTTGGCAAGATCAATCAGGTTCTGCAGCACAAACCGATACCACTCCTCGGTATTTCTTCCTTCCTCATTGATCTTCTCAAGCTTTTCCTCCGGATAATAAATCAGAGTACACAGACTGGACCGTTCTCTTGGCGTCAGTGTTTCCTCAAACAACATGTCTACCTTTTCACGGATAACTCCCGCAGAGTTATTGAGGATGTGAGAAAAAGCCTCATATTCTCCGTGCAGGTCGCTCATAAAATGTTCGGTTCCCTTTGGCAGGTTCAAAATTGCCTGAAGGTTGATGATCTCGGTACAAACCTGCTGGCGGGAACGATATTTCTCGGACAACAGACGCAAGAACTTGATCCGGTCATCAGTAATATTCATTTTGGCACCTCATTTCCTGATATTTTGATATAAAATAACCGGAAGCGAGCAAAACCCGACAGGTCTTGTCACTTCCGGTATTGGTTCATTATTTATCTGCCACAGCAGTTTTTATATTTTTTACCGCTTCCGCATGGACATGGGTCATTTCTTCCAACCTTTTTGCCCTGACGTTTGATGGTTGCCGGAGTTACGGTACCATCCGAGCTGGTTGCAGTTGGCTGTGCTACCTGCTCACGCTTTGGAGCTTCCTGCGGCTGTGCCGAGTTTGGTTTGCGGAATGGAGCCAGCAGCAGAATCTTGACGGTTTCCTCGCGGATGCTTGCAATCATCTCGTCGAACATGTCAAAGCCTTCGATACGGTACTCAACAACTGGGTCCTTCTGTCCGTAGGAGCGCAGAGAGATACCTTTCTTGAGCTCATCCATTGCGTCGATGTGATCCATCCACTTAGTATCAACCTCTTTGAGCAGAACAACACGTTCCAGCTCACGGGTGATGCTTTCGCCCAGATCTTCCTCACGTTTTGCATACAGTGCACGGACTTTTTCCTTAACTTTGTCGCCCAGCTCTTTTTTGTTGACCTTCTTGAGGTCATCGCCGGAGATCTCCAGAACATCGCCTGCGATCATACCGATAAAGTAGTTGCGGAAACCTTCCATGTTCCAGTGTTCCGGTTCCACACCTTCCGGCATGTACATCTGCATTGCAGAATCAACGGTTTCATCCATCATGGACAGGATGGAATCCTTGAGGTTTTCACCATCCAGAACCTTGTTGCGCTGTGCATAGATGATTTCACGCTGTTTGTTCATAACATCGTCGAACTGCAGTACGTTCTTACGAATACCAAAGTTGCGTCCTTCGATCTTGCTCTGTGCGTTTTCGATGGTGCTGGTGAGGATTCTGTTTTCAATTGGCATATTCTCGTCGATCTTCAGAGAATCCATCATGTTGGTGATGCGGTCACCGCCGAACAGTCTCATCAGATCATCTTCCAGAGAGAGGTAGAAACGGGAGCAGCCAGGGTCACCCTGACGTCCGGAACGTCCGCGCAGCTGGTTGTCGATACGTCTGGATTCATGACGCTCGGTACCAACGATGAACAGACCGCCTGCTTCACGAACCTTGTCTGCCTCTGGACGGAGTTTTTCTTTGAACTCCTTGGAAAGCTCGGTAAAGCGTTTGCGTGCTTCGATAATTTCTTCATTATCGGTATCGCCGAAACCAGTTGCTTCTACAATCAGCTCTTCATAGTAGCCTTCCTTGCGCATCTGGTTCTTTGCCAAGAATTCAGCGTTACCGCCCAGCATAATATCGGTACCACGACCAGCCATGTTGGTTGCGATAGTTACCGCACCGTACTGACCAGCCTG